>Ga0101945_1000989_pt1 | contig 34898 bp, 36 predicted proteins | sample DewCreD2012metaG_2_FD_75246 | JGI IMG/M metagenome (GOLD analysis project Ga0101945, IMG submission 75246) | Hot spring sediment bacterial and archeal communities from British Columbia, Canada, to study Microbial Dark Matter (Phase II) - Dewar... ... | reverse complement strand
ATATCTGTTCCACAAACCGTCCTTTTTGGACGGTTTGTGGAATTAATTCATTATAGCCTTCTAACCTTGAAAATACTATATTTGCCATAAATTTGATTTCAATATTGACGCATTATTAAGGTTTAATGATTTCAATTTAATTAGGAAAGGAGAAAAATGTAATTTAAAAGTTGAGGAAAGTCTAATAAAAATTTCTTCTATTACTCACAATACAATTAATCGTTTAACCAACAAAACTCTTGAAGAAGGTGGTGTTTATACTTTAAAAGAAATAAATTTTTCTAATATTACGATTTACTTGAAAGCGATATCACAGGAATGGAAAGATCTAGTAGTAGATCTATTCAAGGAGTTATCCGGATCTGGCTTTGGTAGAAAAAAATCTATAGGTAAGGGACACTTTTCAATTTTAGAGATAAAAGATTTTGAATTTCCAATAATTGAAAATGCAAATGGTTTTGTAACCTTTTCAAATTTTTGTCCTGCGGAGGATGACCCCATCGATGGTTTTTATAAAACTTTTGTTAAATATGGAAAATTAGGAGAAGAATTTACTTTTTGCGGTAATCCTTTTAAAAAACCACTACTAATGATAAAAACTGGGTCTGTATTTAAAACAAATGGCTTTCCAAAAGATTTCTATGGGCGCATTATTCAGGAAGGAATTTCTCCGGTTAAACCAGAAGTAATTCATTATGCTTATGCATTCACTGTCCCAATTATTTTCTAAAAAATAGATTAAAATTATCGGTTCATTTTTTGCAGATAGTTTGAAGATCGGTAAAGCATTACACCATTATTATGAAATATTGACAATCGAATCGAACCTAACACTTTATAAAACAACGAATTTTAAAACATAAGGTGTAAAGGGCGAGGAGATTAAAGAAACAAGAATTACCATATTTGAAAAGTGACGAATTCAATAATTACTTTTTAGTTTAAAAATTTGGGGATCGATTCGAGTGATTTCCGAAAAGAGGTCGGAGAGGGAATCAGTCGAAATAATTTCTTTTATATCGTTATTGATCATCGTGGCTGAATGGAAGGCATCCCTTGTGCCAAGTTTGGGATATTTTTCAAGAAGCATTAAAGCCTGTGAAAGATCCTTTTCGATCACAGGAAGAATACGATAAGAAATCCGAATAACTTCTTTTGCGAGTTGAATTCCAATCTGAATCTTTTTTATGGATTGGAAATGGTAAAGAATCTCTTGAAGAATTTCTGTATTGGTAATGGTTAAAATATTCCCTTCATAGATTTTTTGAAGAATATTAATACAAGGAGATTTTAAAGGGTGTTCCTTTCCCTTGGAATAGATAAAGATATTGGAGTCAATAAAATAAGGTTTACTCATTCATGGAATCCGTGTTCCCATGCAAGTTCTTTTTCAAATTCTTCCCAAGTCTCAGGCACTGGAACTTCTGGAAGTGAAAGGAGACGTTCAACTGACTCTGCAATCTCTTGTCTTTTTTTCTTTAAATAATATTCTTCGATAGCTTCGCGAACAAGGGTACCGATCTTTTTCTTTTGTTTGGAAGCAATTTCTTCGAGGTCTTTATATTGCTCTTGGGTTAATAATCTTTTGGCATTATTTTTAGAGAACTCTGAAAAAGTCCTCTTTAATAAACGGCATGTCCAAAGTTCAAGAAATCATTAAGAAGAAAAATGATCGAAAGAATAAACTTCTTTCCTCATTGGATTTGATCGTTGATCAATTAAAAAAAATGGGGGCATTGAAAATTGTTCTTTTTGGATCACTCATGAGAGATGAAGTCGATATAAATAGTGATCTCGATTTATTTGTACTGATGCCTTCGACAAAGACCGGTAAGGAATGGTTCAATATCATCTATGATCAAATAGAAAGAAAAGTAGCCTCAGATATCATTGTCTACAATGAGAAGGAATTCGATGAAGAGTTGCCATGGAACAGTCTCTTGACCAATATTTCAAAAGGAAAGATAATTTATGAAAAAGCTTGACAAAGATGAATCACTCAGATGGTTTACACAGGCAAAGGACGAATTCCTTGATGCAGATGACCTCAGAAATAGGAGAAGATACTATCTTGCACTTTTCCATTTCCAGCAGTCAGCTGAAAAGGCCCTGAAGGCCTTTCTCTACCTTAAATTGAAATCTTTCGAGGTATTTTACACCCACTCGGTCAACGATCTTATCGAGATGTGTATCGAAATAGACCCTGATTTCAATAAAATCAAGCAAGCCAAAAAACTTGATAAATATTACATTCCTACCCGTTATCCTAACGGGCTACCTGGAGGAATACCATCGAGATATTTTGACGACCCTGCTGAAGCCGAAGAAGCAATGAAACTATCCAAAGAGGTTATAGAACTGGTTGAAAAAAAGATAACGGACAACCCATAGGCTTTTTTTTTCTTTAAAAAAAGTGGCTTAGGAGTAGCTATGGATTTTCAAGAAAAGGTGGAAAAATGGAAACAACTTCATCAAACCAGTAAGGAAACTGCAAAAAAATTCTATTACGACGAACTTTTTGAGGACGTAATTGAACGATTTGTTTCAAAAAGCGAGGCCCTCAGGAAATATCGTTTTCTCATTTCTCTTGTAGGACTCTCACCTGAGCCCGTGATTCTTTTTATAAAAGCAGTTAATCCGGAAAAGGTACTTTTTATTTGTAGTGAAGAAACAGAAAAATATCTCGATATAATTCAACAATGGACTAAATTAACCCTCGCACAAGTGACAAAAGAGCTGGTCGATAGCTCTGATCCCACCGATGTATACAAATCGATTAAAAAATTTTGCACTTCTAAGAACCCCAAGGAGATTCTTTTAGATTTTACGGGAGGTAAAAAGTCAATGGTTGGCGGGGCCGCCATGGCGGGAAATTTACTCGGTATTGATACGGGATATGTGGATTATAGTATTTATCTCCCTGACTTAAGACAACCAGAGCCAGGATCAGAATATCCTAATATTCTGAAAAATCCACTTTATGTATTTGGGGATATAGACCTCGAAAAAGCCAAAGAAGCGTTCAACCATTATGACTTCCGACGTTGCTTGGACATCCTTTGGGAATTGGATCAGAGGATAGAAGATATATGGGGTATAAGAAAACTTAAGGCGATGGCTGAAATCTATCAGTTATGGGATGCCTTCAATTTTGTAGAGGCGTCCAATAAGTTAGAAAGGTTTTTGAAAACCTTTGAATATGATGGAAGGCTTCTCGGGATGGAACAGATTCGTAAAAATGCCAATGTTATTGCAGTATTAAGCCGCCAGGATCATCCTGAATATCACACCATGATGTGTCTCAACTATTATTTTGCTGGTGAGAGATCGGCTGAGCGTAATCGCTATGCCATTGCAGTTTTTTTAATGTATCGCACAATCGAAATGATTCTCTCCGCCCGACTAAGAGAAATAGGTATCGAAGTATCAAATCCGTATTATCCAGATTGGCTCACTCAAGACAAGTATAACAAAAAGCTTGAGGAAGTTTTCGAAAAGGATTACTTCCAAAAAGACCTACCACGTAAGATTGGACTTATGGACTCTGCGATAATCCTTTCCATCAAGGACGACTCTTTGGTTAAAGAGGTAAATTTAAAGGAACTTAAGGGAATCATTGAACTCAGAAACACCAGCCATTTTACTCATGGTTTTAAAGTGTTAAATGAAGAAGATTTTAAGAAGATTAGGAGATTATCGAAGAAGCTTCTCGAAAAGTACCTCTCTATAAAAGGAAAGCCTTCTGTGCGAGAATATGAGGAAGAATTTCGTTTTCCTAAGATTTAAAAAATAAACAAAAATTGACGTTCACCAAAATGTTAAAAGAAATTTTAGAGGTGGAAGCAAAGATTCGAACTGACCCTTTCAACCCCATCCATCACATTGCACTTGCCAGAGCTTACCTCGAAGGAGGTAACGAGGAAAAAGCGCGTAAGGTCATTGCTACAAAGCGGCGTCTTCCCTCAAAGGACCCTTCTATTCATTTTGCTTGGGCAGAACTCTGCGAAGAGCTTGGGATGGCTCACCAGGCTATCGAATCCTATGAGCAGGCAATTGCCTTAAATCCTCAAAATTCAGAATATCATTTCAAAATAGCCATGCTTTATTATGAAAAAGGGGCCTGGGAAAAAGCTTTGAAACATCTTCAAAAGACAGTCTCTCTTTGTTCCCAACGCCAGGAAGCAAAAGACTTGCTTGCATCCCTCTACGAAGAAATGGGCTTGAAGGGATTGTCGGAAAAGATCAAGGGTGAAAAGGAAAAGGATGTATACACTCCTAAAACAATTTACTTCGAGTTGCAAAAAGAGGATGCTTCCACTTTTATCAAGCTTTTTCAAGGAAGAGAATTTGGATATGCTAAATATCAGATAGATAATTTAGGTCATCTAAACCCAGTTTATATAGATGGTTTTTTAGGATTTGACCAAATATCAAAACATATTATTGGCGAAGAAACGCTTGGAGTCTACCCCCTAAGATCGGATAAAACTTTAAAATTCTCTGCCATAAAAGTCCATATACCAAGAAGGAGATTACTTGCGAATATTAAGAATAAGGGTCTCCTTGCCATTTCAGAAGATCATATCCACCATTATGCAAAAAGGATTTATTTAACCATAAAGGATTATGGTCTCCCTGTATACCTGGAGAACTCCGGAGGCTATGAAAGAAGAGTCTGGTTTTTCTTTAAGGACTTTATTCCTTATGAACTCTCTGAGCGTTTTCTAAACCATGTTTTAGACCGAGTTTCCTCTCCAGGGATGGATCTTTCAATAAGGCTTCTTCTTGGATATCAAGGGACAGGCATTGGTTGGGTGGATGAACCCATTCTTTTACCTCTTGGGTTTAATCCTGAAACTAAAAAAAGATGCTTTTTTATAGACGAGGAAGGGAATCCTTTTGAGAATCAAATCGTGTTTCTCCATAAGATAAGAAGGATCGAATCTGTGGAAATTCAATCGTTTTTTAAAATCGGAAAAGTTCATCGTCCCCTTCATGCCCACTCTTTAGATCTACTTAAAAAGTTAGAAAACAGTTGTCCCGTGTTCTCTGAGATCATCTGGAAAGCTCGTTCTGGGAGAAAACTGGAAAACGATGAGAGGTTAGTCATCTTTTTTATAATCGGTTTTTTACCCGAAGGAGAAAAGATCCTTCACGAAATTTTAGAACCCTGTCCAGATTATCGACCCCATAAAGTAAAAAAGATGTTTTTAAAAGTTAAGGGACGTCCAATTAGTTGTCCAAAAATCAGGAAGATCATGCCCCAGAGGACTGCCTATCTTCGATGCAATTGTTCTTTTGAAATTCCCGAGGGGTGTTATCCAAGCCCTCTCCTTCATGTGAGGTCGAAGTTTTGAAGATTATAGGGTTGGCTTTGGAGGTATAGGAAGTGAGTATTGTTTATCTTATGGAACAAAATACAACCGTTTCAAAAGAGGGCGGTCGCCTCCTTATTAAAAAGGAAGGGGAGGTTTCTAAAACAATCCATCTTTTTAAACTGGAGCAAATCGTTCTATTTGGAAACGTGTTTTTGACCCCTGCCGTCATTAGACATCTTCTAAAAGAAGGCATTGATACAGCTTTTCTAACTACCAAAGGAAAGTATCTTGGTCGTTTACAAAGTGCTTTAGGGAAAAACATTCTTTTAAGAAGAGAACAATTTAGAAAGATGGAAGACCCCGAATTCTGTTTAAAGACCGCAAAAGCAATTGTTAAAGGCAAATTGAACAATTTAAGGGCATTATTGTTGAGGCTTAATAGAAGCAGAGAGGATATTGAACTTGAAAATCAGATTCTTTCTTTAAGGAATTTAATTACAAAATTGGATGAAGCAGATAATCTTGAATCTCTCAGGGGTTATGAAGGAAGGGGGACAGCGGTCTATTTTGAAGGCTTTTCAAAGGGATTCTTATCCGAGGATATTAAATTTGCTGGAAGGGTAAGAAGGCCCCCCCACAGATCCAATAAATGTGCTTTTAAGTCTTGGATATACCTTACTCCTCAATCAATTGATCGCCTCTGTTAGTCTTGTAGGATTTGATCCATATTTTGGCACCCTTCATTCCATAGATTATGGTCGTCCATCACTGGCACTGGATTTAATGGAGGAATGGCGGCCAATTATTGTTGATACCCTGGTTCTAAGTGTATTTAATCTTAAGACAATTTCTCTTTCAGATTTTGAGGTAAGGAATGAGATCATCCAAAAAGAAGATGAAGAAATAGGTCTCGATGAGGATATTCAACCCCATTCTTCTCAGGAAAAAGTTAAAAGTGTCATCCTAACTGAAGCGGGTTTTAGGAAATTTATAACTCAGTTTGAAAGAAAGATGAATCAGAAGGTCCAATACCATCTTACCGATGAACAGTTGACCTATCGGGATTGCATCCGTGAGCAGGTGCGACATTTCGCAAGATATCTGAAAGGAGAGGAACCTCAATATCAACCCATACCATTGAAATAACATTTGAGAGGAAGAAGATGTTTGTCATGATTTCGTATGATATTGTAAATGACAAAAATAGACTAAGATTGATGAAGTTTTTGAAGGACTATGGAGATAGGGTTCAAAAAAGTGTTTTTGAATGTAATCTTTCACAAAAAACTTATGAAACTGTAAAGAAAGGAGTAGAAAAAATTATTAATAAAAGAAAGGACCGTGTGAGATATTATCGAATCTGTAAGGGATGTATGGAAAGAATTGAAATCTCTGGTTGGGGAGAAGTTACTGAAGATGAAGAGTTTGTTTTGATATAAAACGATGAACGATAAGCAATGAACAGAAAGGAGATTTAATTGAGCAAAGAAATATTACATATTGTTGCAAGTTACGATATTAGTGACCCAAAACGTCTTGCTAAGGTAGCCAAGGAGATGAAGAATTATGGCGAAAGGGTATTAAAAAGTGTTTTTGAATGTAATCTTAATCCTCAAAAGTTTGAAGAAATGAAGGAAAAGGTAGAGGGTATCATTGAACCGATCGAAGATAGTGTTAGATATTATATCTTATGTGATAAATGTATAAAAGAAGTTGACTATTCTGGAAAAGGTGAATTATTTCAAGAAGATGAGGATTATATATTAGGTTAATGTAGGATTTCTCCGCAAACCTCGTTTCTGGGTTAGGGGTATTGTAGTTTATTGAAATTTAAAGAGAATTTAATACGTATATTTCGAGGTTTGCGGGAAAAAACAATTCTTATTTAATTCTGATAACTTACATCAGTGCTGTCCAAAATAACCCAAAATTTTAGAGGTACCCTTTGAATTTATTAGCTTTTTGGACAAGTTTTGTATGTTTTCAAAACCAGGTTCCAGTTATGATTTTTTTAGTTGATTTATTTTGCTGTCCAAAATATCAGGTTCAATAAAGACATTTAATGAAAGCAAAAGGCCTTTAAACAGGGTTATTTCATTGGGTTGAGGAGATAACCCTACACATCTGGTCATTCTGCTGTCCAAAATATAGGTTTTTTAAAACCCTAATTTGGACAAGAGTGAACTTACATAAAATATTATGGTCTTAAACTTCACATTAAAAAGCAGTGAATTAAGAAACTCGGTTAGGTTTGCGGAAAAACGATCTCAAGTAATTGTAAAATTAAAAGAAAGGAGGCCCGCTGTTGGAAGGATTGACCTGATGAAGAAGGGATTGCGACTCTGGGCTATCCAAAATAATGTCTTACTCAAAAAATTGTTGGAAGGATTGACCTGATGAAGAAGGGATTGCGACGCGAATTGGTAGAGGGTAAACAGAAACAGAAACAGAAGTTGGAAGGATTGACCTGATGAAGAAGGGATTGCGACGTCAGCCATTTTGCAGGAAATGGTTAACTTGCCTATAGTTGGAAGGATTGACCTGATGAAGAAGGGATTGCGACTCGGGAACGGGAACCCGACTTTGTGCCGGTGAATATGTTGGAAGGATTGACCTGATGAAGAAGGGATTGCGACAAAAAATGGGAATGGCTGACTATCATCCAGCCATTCGTTGGAAGGATTGACCTGATGAAGAAGGGATTGCGACCTCTCTACAGGTTGTGGAATCGAATGGCTGTCAGGAGTTGGAAGGATTGACCTGATGAAGAAGGGATTGCGACATCCCAATAACAACATAATTATTTTGGTCTGGCATTGTTGGAAGGATTGACCTGATGAAGAAGGGATTGCGACGCTTTCCACACTTTGCCAAGAACGGGGACTTGGCTGTTGGAAGGATTGACCTGATGAAGAAGGGATTGCGACTATTTCCGGGTTCCCTCGCCTAGGTACGGCCGTCCGAGTTGGAAGGATTGACCTGATGAAGAAGGGATTGCGACGATAATTTGGCGTTCGAAACGGGATCCTTTTTGTTTGTTGGAAGGATTGACCTGATGAAGAAGGGATTGCGACTTTTATTTTCGAAGAAGAACCGAAAGAAATTTTTAATTGTTGGAAGGATTGACCTGATGAAGAAGGGATTGCGACCACCCCCTGTTGTTTAATTCATATCTTCAAAAAGAATGTTGGAAGGATTGACCTGATGAAGAAGGGATTGCGACGGCAAGAGCATCTAAGGCTCTTTATCCCTACGAAATGTTGGAAGGATTGACCTGATGAAGAAGGGATTGCGACACCAGAAGCAACGAAGCCATTTTTTGTTTTGGGGTTGTAGAGTTGGAAGGATTGACCTGATGAAGAAGGGATTGCGACTCCAATCCTTGATAATAAAATTTACAATTTCTGCAAGTTGGAAGGATTGACCTGATGAAGAAGGGATTGCGACGACAAAATATATTTAAAATATCATCAAGTTCTAAACGATGTTGGAAGGATTGACCTGATGAAGAAGGGATTGCGACTGGGTGATCTTTTTTTCTTTTAGGCGTTTTAGAAAGTTGGAAGGATTGACCTGATGAAGAAGGGATTGCGACAAATCCTCGGCTACAGGAGAATCAGCCGATTCCACAGTTGGAAGGATTGACCTGATGAAGAAGGGATTGCGACGACAAAATATATTTAAAATATCATCAAGTTCTAAACGATGTTGGAAGGATTGACCTGATGAAGAAGGGATTGCGACTGGGTGATCTTTTTTTCTTTTAGGCGTTTTAGAAAGTTGGAAGGATTGACCTGATGAAGAAGGGATTGCGACAAATCCTCGGCTACAGGAGAATCAGCCGATTCCACAGTTGGAAGGATTGACCTGATGAAGAAGGGATTGCGACTTTCGTTATATGGAAATCTTTCATCTTCCTTTTCTTGTTGGAAGGATTGACCTGATGAAGAAGGGATTGCGACCAACGGACGGGGTTTCAATGGTTTCAACCCGAGGAAGTTGGAAGGATTGACCTGATGAAGAAGGGATTGCGACACATCTCGGGCATCTATAAAATGCCCGAGTTCTTACTCGTTGGAAGGATTGACCTGATGAAGAAGGGATTGCGACAACCGGCGTTGCTGGATGAGGGGGGAGGAGGGTTGAAAAACTTTAAACCCGGGAGCCTACAATGGAATCAAAAAGAGGTGAAATCAAGGATAAGTCTCCCAGGATGCTCGAGCAGTCTCGATATAAAGTGGGCAGTGAAGTTTTAGCCAAGGCCTTCTATAACGATCCTCTCCTCATCTCAATTCTTCGAGGTTTGGATGCTGAAAAACGGCTTGGCCGCCTAAAGTTAGTCTTTGAGCTTACCCTTAAAACATTAGGGCCTAAACGATTGCCCCTGACTATTGAGCAAGCCAATCAAATTTACGGAGTCGCTTTGATCCATCCACCTGGTACCTATCCTCCGTCTTTTCTTTCTTATTTTTATATTCTCTCGAACGCGGTTTTGAGGAAGGGATTCTATGGATTGGGAAGATGGTTTAAATGGAGTCGATCCATTCGGAAAAGACATCCAATAGAGCCCCATTACTATTTAGAATTTATTGGAGTAGATCCTCCTTTCCAAAGACAAGGGATTGGTTCTTTAATGTTAAAGCACATTGTTGGGCTAACTGACCGGGAAGGGATGAGTTGTTACCTGGAGACGGCTAACCCAAACAATCTTCCCTTTTATCAACGATTTGGATTCGAGATGATTGGGGAAGAGAGGATTATCGGAGTTCCAATCTGGTTTATGAAGAGACCTTCCCTTCCTCTATAACTCAACAAAGAGATTTAAAGCCTATTCTTATAGAAGTAGCAATCCCATCCTTCTATGGTCTATTGGGGTCGTTCTATCTATTTCGTGGCGACTTTTTTGAAAATCTCCCAGCTTTTGAGGAGCTCAAGGGCTCGCTCGAGTTGATTATCTGCAGGTTTCTTCTCCTTTACCTCTTCCTTCTTGGGCTTCTCTTTCTCCTTCTCTTTATCTTCTAAATGTCTCTCAAGGTCCTTTTCTGTGATGGTCTTGGAAGGAATGATCTTCTCTTCTTCAGGAAGTGTAGGTTTTACGATAATGTCTGGCAAAATCCCTTTCGCTTGAATCGATCGTCCGCTGGGAGTGTAATATCGAGCCGTGGTCAGACGAAGCCCCGAGCCATCCTTTAAAGAAAAGATCGTTTGGACGGAGCCTTTCCCGAAGGTCTGAGTTCCAAGAAGGATGCCCCGGCCATGATCCTGAATCGCTCCCGCCACGATCTCGGCACCACTGGCACTTCCTCCATTAATCAGAACCACAAGAGGATACTTCGTGAGGTCATCCTCCTGACGTTGGGCATTGAATTTCATTTTCGATTCTTCTTTTCTCCCTTCGACAGAAACAATGAGCCCTGATTCGATAAATCGATCCGCTATTTTCACAGCCTGGTCCAGAAGCCCTCCTGGATTGTTTCGTAGATCAAGAATCAGTCCCTTTAGGCCACCCTGCGAAGCGGCTTCCAATTCCTTGATCGCCTTATCAAACTCGTTACTCGTCTTTTCCTGAAACTGTGAAATTCGAATATATCCATAATTCTTATCTAAAATTTCATACCGGACGCTTCGAATGGGAATCACATCTCGAACCAGCGTGATCTCCCGGGGTTTAGGAAAACCCTCTCTCATGATCGTGATGGTGACTTTACTTCCCTTGGGTCCCCTTAGTCTTTTCACACACTCGATCAGGGTCAGGTTCTTTGTCGACTCTCCTTCAATCTTGAGGATCTGATCTCCTGCCTGGATTCCTGCTTTATAGGCAGGGGTATTTTCAATAGGGGAGACGACTGTAAGAATCCCTTCCTTAAGGGTAATCTCAATTCCTATCCCCTCAAATCTTCCCCTGGTCTCTTCCTGCATCTCTTTATAAAGATTGGGAGGAAGAAAAGCTGAATGGGGATCCAACGTCTCGACCATCCCTTTGATGGCTCCGTAGATCAGGTCTTTCGACTTTGTTTCCTCCACATACTCTTTTTGTAAAAGCCCAAGGACATCGGTAAAAACCTTAAGCTCTTCATAGGTGGTATTGGAAAGAGCGGAGACTCGATGAAGACGGCCAAGCCCGATGATCACACCTAACATGAATACAAGGATAAAAAGAAAAGCCCATTTTAGATATTTTACTCCACGTGATGGATACATAGATTCCTCCTTCATCATTAATTACTTTTTGCTTCACTCCCCTCTGGTAGAGAGACTATCTTCTCTGAAGAGGAAATCCAATCCATGGGGTCTTGAGGTTTCCCTCGATGACGAATTTCAAAATAGAGGCAGGGACCTTTCAAAGACCCCCCACTCCCCACCATAGCTATCACCTCGCCTTTTTCCACCGTCTCCCCTGCTTTCTTCATCAACTGGGACAAATAACCAGACACCGTAAACATTCCTTCTCCATGGTCAATAATCATCAGGTTCCCGAAGCCTTTAAACCAGTCTGCGAAAAGAACTTTTCCGGGAAGGATAGCTCGAACTTCCGATCCCATAGGAGCCTGAATCTCAATCCCGTTCTGCCCCTTCTCTTTGAAAAGGCTGATCACCCTCCCATATACCGGGGGGTCAAGTTTCCCTTTAAACGTCAGGGGTTTTGACTTTCCATAGGCGATAATACTTCTCTCCTGCTCCAACTTCTGGATAAGACTTTGAAGGGCCCGGGCCCTCTCCTCCAACTCAGAAATTAACTTCTGATAGACCACCTTTTGGTTCTGAATGGATTTCAGTAAGGCCTTCTTCTCTTCTCGAATCTCACGGATCTCTTCTCGTCTCTTTTCTACTTCGGAGAGATTTCGTTCTAACTGCCTCCGATCCTCTTCTAACTTTTTTTGATAATTTTCTTTGAGGGTTAATTGAGATTGGTAAGTCTCGAGAAGCCGAGAATCTGTCTCGACCACTACCCTGAGATACTTGTCCATCTTCAGCAGGTCAAGATAAGATTGGGCATTTAAGAGGAAGAGTTGAGGTGGAGTCCGTCCCATTCGGTAGATAGCCCTTAGTCTGGAAAACAGTTCTTCTTTGGTTCTCTCCATCTCCCCACTGAGCAGATAGATCTGCTCCTGGGTTTGAAGAATCCTTCCTTTGGTCTGACTCAACTGAGCCTCCATCTGTTTTACTTCTTTTTCTTTCTGATAAAGTTCTGCTTCAATTCGTTGGAGGGTTCCCAGAATGGAGGTCTCTTTCCCCCGAATCTGTCTCTCCTTCTCTCGGGTCTCGGAAATCTCCTTCCGGATATCCTTGAGATCCTTCTTCTTCTGGTTAATCTCCTTCTCAATCCTCTCTTTCTGAGTGGCCCAGGAAGGAGAGGATCCCATATAGAGCATACTTCCTACAAGAATCCCAATCCAGAGGAAGCTTTTCCAACCCCTCATTCTTTTTATCATTTTATCTCAAGAATCTCATGGAAGCAATAAAACTCCCAAAAAGACCCAGCACCATCCCTCCAGCTAAAATCGTCACAATAGTCTCTCCCGAAAAAAAGAGGATGGGAACGGCGGACATCCACCCTTTTAATAAAGGGGTGAGCCTTCGGAGAAGAATCTCGTAAAGAAGGTAAAGAAGAAGGACTGACACTCCGGCTCCTAACAGGCCCTGAATCAACCCTTCTATATAGAAGGGAATCCGAATAAAGGCCGGACTTGCCCCCATCATCTTCATGACTTCAATTTCGTCCTTCCTTGAAGAGATGGTCAACTGGAGGGTGTTAGAAATAATGAAGATCATTGCAGCGAACAGCAACCCTCCCAAAATCCACTGGGTGAGGTGCATGAAATGGTTTAGTCCAGAAAACGTCTCTACCCATTCCTGACCATACTGGACCTCTTCAATTTGAGGAATCTTTTTCATCTTTGAAATCAATTCTTTCATTTGAGGAGAAGTTCGATACTCTCGTTTTAAATCAATCTCGACAGAGGGAGGGAGGACTTTGGGCTGGATCCCATCGAGAACGCTTCGCTGCTCTCCCAATCGATCTTCCAGAAATGCCATGGCATCGAATGGAGACACATACTTGACCGATTCTACACCTGGAAGTTCTCGAATTCTGTTCAATATCGCCTCTACTTCATTGACGGGAGTCTCTCTCTTTAAATAAGCAATCAAACCAATCTTCTCCTCCCAGCGTTTGAGGAAGTAGGAAAAATTTAAAGCGATTAATGAGAAAATGGAGACCAGAAGCAGCGAGATCCCGATAATTCCAATGGCGGTCAGATTGGGAAAGAGATTCCCCTTCATGTTTCGAAAGGCACGAAAAAGAGTGTAGCGAAAAAGGTGGATCATCCCTCTTCCTTGACCCCTTCTTCAATTTTTTCATCCATTCTTCGCCCCTCCTGGAGGGGAATCACCTGATATGGGAATTTCTGTATAAGGTCCCTATCCCGGGTAGCCAGAAGGATCGTCGTCCCATTCTGATGGAAATCCAATAATAAACCCATCACCTCTTCTTTCATCCGGGTATCCAGAATTCCTGTGGGTTCATCGGCCAAGATCAGAAGGGGTTGATTCACTAAAGCCCTGGCGATGATCACTCGTTGCTGCTCTCCAGCGGAGAGAGAAAGGACCGAATCTCTCCCTCGTTCCTGAAGCCCTACCCTGCTTAAGATTTCTCCAACTTTTCTCTTAATCTCCTGTGGAGGACATCCCACCACCTCAAGAGCCAGGGCCACATTTTCCCAAACGGTTCGATCCCGAAGGAGTCGAAAATCCGGAGAGATGAAGCCGATCATCCTCCTCAGTTGATAGATCTTCTTAAAACGAGGATGGGTGATTCGCATCCCATGAATAATGACCTCTCCGCTTGTAGGTTTTTCGATTCCGAAAAGGATTTTAAGAAGGGTGCTTTTCCCCGAACCACTGGGACCTGATAAAAATACAAAATCACCCGGAGGGATTTCTAAATTGATATCGGTAAGGGCAGTGATCTTGTTTGGATAGGTTTTCGAAACATGAAACATCTGGATCATCTCGAACCCAAACTAACACGATATTGCCCTTTTTTCAAGAAAATACACAACACGGATGTAACCCCTCACTGAAGGGTGAAAATAAATTTAAGCCCGACAGGAGTATTTCCGAAACCCGTAGAATGCGGATCAATTTATATGTTTAAGGAATACGAATCGATCCATCGTAAAAATGGGTTTCTGATTAAAACAAACGAAAGTTAAGATTTCTATGGACCATTTAAGGTAGCCGCACCATGGGTTTCTCCAATACCCCTATCGGGCTTATTCCCCACTTCTGAGTGGGGGATTACACATGGGTGGGTTCCATTATGAGCCTTTTCGGGCAATCTCACAAGCTATAGCCTTAACTGCTTTTTGAAGATCACCGGGGGAAATAAAAAATTGATATCCCCGGGCTCCTGCGCTAATGGAAATGAAAGGAAATTGGAAGGCAGAAGAGTCAAGATAAACCGGATAGGATTTTTTCGGTCCAATGGGAGAGACTCCTCCCCGAATATAGCCGGTCAGAGGAAGCACCTCCTTCAGAGGAACGAGATCCACTTTCTTGTTCCCGCTCACTTTTGCCATCGCCTTTAAATCCAGTTCGGCATCTCCAGGAATACAGGCCAAAAAGACACCGGTTTTATCCCCTCGGGCGACCAAGGTCTTAAAGACCTGTTTCAGAGGAAGACGGACTTTCTCGGCTACCTTCTCTGCACTGAGATCCGACTCGTCGACCTCGTACTCCACAAGCTGGTAAGGGATATGAAGTTGATCCAGTAACCTTGCGGCATTCGTCTTTTTCATTCTCCCTCCCCATCCTGGAAAAGACCATTCATCCCATGAAATCTCTCATTCTCAAAAGAGCTTCGATCTTCTCCCGCTCCCCTAATCGGGATTTTTCAATCGCCTGTTTCAGAATCTCAATACTCTGATCATAAACCTTTCGGTCTACAGGATAAGGATGGCCATCCTTTCCGCCGTGAGCAAAACTGTATCGGGTAGGATCTTTGAAACTGGGCTTGGCTCCGTGGACTAACTCAGCGATAAAACTTAAGGCTCGAAGGGTTTGAGGGCCGATCCCCTCGAGACCGAGGAGCTCTTCAAACTTCTTTGGTGAATGTTCATAGATATGAATGAACTTTTTCTCAAGCCGTTCCAGCTGGATCTCTTCCATTGGGATAGAGTGTTCTTTTGAAAGATGAAGCTCAACGGCCTTCTTCCCTTCTTGAATGAGAAACTCAGGTTTCTCCATGGCGAGGGTCTCGATCGCTGATCGAGACATAGCGCTCTCTAAGGCGACCAGATTGAGTCCCTCTCTCCTTTCATCACAACAGACCGCCCAATGGGGCTCGCATACGAAATCCTTCACCCCCTCACCCAGCCAATGGTATCTCCTGGCAAAGCGATTGATCTCATTCATCCCCTGCTGGATGACCGCCCATCGGCCACTGGGTGTAAAAAGAAAGGTATGATGATAGATCTGATATCCATCCTGAATTGCGGCACTGTCCACCTTGGCTGACATCCTGCTGGCATAGATAAGAGGAATCCCATTGATGGACTCCTGATCACAAATCATTTCAATCTCCTTAGGAGTCCTTCGAGAAGCCTTTCCTTTCCCCCCTGCAACATAGAGACCTATCTCCTTCTCTATCCCTTTTAACCCCTCTTTGAGTGCCCCACAGACCGTTGTAGTCACCCCACTTGAATGCCAGTCGAAACCCAAGACACACCCAAAGGCCTGAAACCAGAAGGGATCGGAAAGTCTTCGGAGCATCTCCTCGGCTCCATAAAGATCGACGATCAAAAGGGTAATCTCTCTGGCGAGCTTTTTCATTCGCTGAAAAAGCCAGGAAGGAGCCTTTCCACTATGAAGAGGAAGGTGGGCAACCCCTGTTCTCATTGCTTAAGAGGGTGAAGGGTAAAAATCATTTTCAAAGTAACTTCACTATAAACAAAATAATCCATATCTATGAATGTGTCAAATAATTCCAATTAAAGGAATACCACGGAAAAGAAAGAGAGAGTTTTTAAAAGCTGTCTGAGAGGAATAGAAAGGTGAATTTGACCTTTACATCAATCCTGCAATGGACCGTTGGGCAAAGGAGAGGATATTTGCAGGGAAAAGGCCCATGTAGAAGGTGCCAATTAAGGCAAAAATAAGAGCGAGAATGGAGGCTGGAGAAAATTGAAGTCCTGTGATCTCCCTCTGGGGTTCCCTAAAATACATCAGGACGGTGACCCTGAGATAATAGTACACGGACACTGCGCTGTTGAGCACTCCTAATATGGCAAGCCAGTAAAATTTTTCCTTAACCGCTGCACTGAAAACATAAAATTTGGCCATAAACCCACCGAGAGGAGGAATCCCAGCCATGGAAAGGAGGAAGACCGTCATGGAGGCGGCGAGCAATGGATACTTAAATCCAATCCCTGAATAATCAGTAATGAGGGTATTCTCTTCTCCTTTCTTTCCCAATAGAATGACACAGGTGAAGGCCCCAAGATTCATAAAAGCATAGGCCATTAAATAGAAGAGGATACCAGAAATCCCAATGTCGTTGCCTGCAACAAAAGCAACCAGGATGTAGCCTGCATGGGCAATACTCGAGTAGGCCAGCATCCTCTTGATATTGGTTTGTGAGATCGCTACGATGTTTCCTACCGTCATCGTGGCGACCGAGAGAAGCCACATGATGGAAGTCCAATCAGGTCGAAACTGAGGAAGGGCAGTAAAGAAGACCCTGATGAAGGCAGCAAAACCCGCAGCCTTTACACCGGTTGCCATGAAAGCCGTGATCGAGGTTGGGGCTCCCTCATAGACATCCGGAGTCCACATATGGAAGGGGACCGAAGCAATTTTAAATCCAAACCCAATGGTGAGAAAAACAAGACTGATCATCAACATGGGATTTCTAAAAAGGTTCTTGGAAGCAATGTATTCTGAAATCTCCTTAAGATAGAGAGAGCCGGTGGCTCCATAAAGAAGGGCTATCCCATAGAGAAGAAACCCGGTTGCAAAGGCTCCCAAAAGAAAATATTTAAAGGCCGACTCCACCGACCTTCGATCCTCCCGCAACATTCCCGCCAGAACGTAAATGGCAATGGACATGGTCTCCAGCCCTAAAAAGATAACGATGAGATGGGTCCCCGAAGCCATCAGGCTCATTCCAAGAGTAGAGAAAAGAATGAGGGCATAGTACTCCCCAAAGGCAATTCCCTCTCGTTCGGCATATCCGATCGAGATCAAGAGAGTGATAAACGCAATGATCAAGAAAATGATCTTAAGAAAGAGGGAAAATCCATCTGCTACGAACATCCCTTCAAATCCGCTCTTGCCTGTACCCATTAATGGAAGGGTATAGAAGAAAGCCATGACGATCCCGATTAAACTCAGAATTCCAAGGTATCCTTTCCTTTCGGTCTTGGGCGAAAAGACATCCACCAAGAGGACCAGAAAGCCAAAGGCGGTAAGAATGATCTCAGGGGCAATCAGATAAAGATCGATCTCGGGTAGTTTCATTCAAAAGCCTCCCATTGAAAAACTCGAAATCCGAATATCGAAAGCCAAAACAGAGGGATTAGAACCTCTTCGGATTTCGTTCTTCGAATGTTATTTTTTAATTTCTGCCAGGAGTTTGGGTGAAGGAAGATCGGTTTTCATCTCCACCCTTCCCTTGAAATCATTTAAAAACTTTTCCACCGAGGCATCCATCTTGCTGAAGAAGAGTTTGGGATAGATGCCCATCAAGAAGATCAAGATGACCATGGGGACGAGGGTGATGATCTCCCTGGCATTGAGATCCTTGAGTCCCTCATTCTTTGGATTGGTGATCTTCCCAAACATGACTCGCTGGAACATCCATAGCATATAGGCAGCTCCGAGGATCACGCCGGTAGCCCCTAACACCCCATAGACGGTGTTCGACCGGAAGGCCCCCAGAAGGATCAGAAACTCTCCTACGAAACCATTGGTGCTGGGAAGCCCGATAGAAGACAGCGTCACGATCATAAAGAAAGCGGCGTAGATGGGCATGACCTTGGAGAGCCCTCCAAATTCGGCAATCATTCGAGTATGACGTCGCTCATAAATCATCCCGACAATCAAGAAGAGGGAGCCTGTACTGATTCCATGGTTGAGCATCTGATAAATGGATCCCTGAACCCCTTGAGTATTGAAAGCAAACATCCCAAGCATGACATATCCTAAATGGCTCACGCTTGAGAAGGCCACCAGCCGCTTAAGGTCGGGCTGAACCATCGAGACCAGAGCCCCGTAAATGATTCCAATCAGAGCCAGCACAGAGATGAGAGGCATCAGTTCATAAGCAGCATTTGGAAAAAGGGGAATGGCAAACCGTAAAAATCCATAAGTCCCCATCTTGAGGAGGACTCCAGCAAGGATGACACTTCCTGCTGTAGGGGCCTCTGTATGGGCATCCGGCAACCATGTATGGAAAGGGAACATGGGAACCTTGATGGCAAAGGCCAGGGCAAAGGCAGCAAAAAGCCAATATTGAGTTCCTACCGGGAGTCCAAATTGATAGAGTTCAAGGACATCGAAGGTCGCTTTTCCCGTTGCCTTCTGATGGAGGAAGTAGAGCGCCAGAATGGCCACCAACATCAATACGCTTCCAGCCATTGTAAAGAGGAAGAACTTAATGGCTGCATAGATCCTCCGTTTTGGATCTCCCCACACTCCTATGAGGAGATACATCGGGACAAGCATCACTTCCCAGAAGACATAGAAGAGGACGAGATCGAGCGCCACCAGGGCCCCTACCATCCCAGTCTCCAGAAAGAGGAAGGAGATCATATATTCTTTGACACGGAAGGTAATGGCCGTCCAGGAACAGAGGATACAGAGGACGGTAAGGAATGTGGTTAAAAGGACAAGGAGGAGGCTGATTCCGTCGATTCCTAATTTGTAGCTGATCCCGTAGGATTCGATCCACCACCAATCCTCCACAAACTGCATCGCTGCGGTCGTGGTATCGAATTTAAAAAAGAGGGGCAACGAGAAGAGAAACTCAAGGAGAGCGAAAATCAGAGCGACCCACCTTAGGGTCTCCTCCCGTTTAATAAAAAGGAGAACCCCTGCTCCGAGCAATGGAAAGAAAACCAATAAGGAAAGGATCGGAATTCCAAAGATCGTCATGAAACAAACTCCTTTTTTAAATTTACTCGATTCGAAATAAATTCAAATATCGAATGATCCAAATTCAAAACCAGGGCGGTTAAAATTTCCCATCTTTCAATAGAAGAGCACACGAACAATATAATAGAGGATAAGGATCAATCCGCCCACGACCATTGAAAACGCATAATTCTGAACCAGTCCAGTTTGGACCCTTCTCACGACCCCTGAGATCCAACCAATGAGAATGGCAATTCCATTGACCGTTCCATCGATGACAAAGTCATCGAACCCTTTCCAGAGTCCCACTCCTAATTTCTTAATGGAATTCACAAAAAGAACCTGATACATCTCATCGACATAGTATTTATTGGCTACCAATGTATATAATCCCTTCCATCTCTCAGCCATGAGTTTGGGGAGGGCTGGATTCTTAATGTAGAAAAGATAGGCCATGCCAATTCCAATGAGGGCGATGATCACCGAAATGACCATCAAGAGGAGTTCCAGTGCTGCAGAATGACCCGAACTCTCTCCTCCCGAGGCCCATGCCTGAGCCATCAGCGAGACTGCGGCATGACCCTTTGCCGCCTCGCTGCCTCCCACCACAGGGGCAAGAAATTCATGGATATGATTGGCACCGCCCAGGACATGAGGCACTCCCACATAGCCTCCAATTACAGAGAGAACAGCCAGAATGATTAGAGGAATGGTCATAATTCTCGGAGATTCATGGATATGGTGAGCCACATGGGGATCGACCCTCGACTCTCCGAAGAAGGTTAAGAAGAGAGCCCGAAACATATAGAAAGCGGTCATCCCGGCAGCCACGGCTGCAACGAGCCAGAGCAGGAAATGGCCATGGGAGCTTGAGAAGGCCTGCCAAAGGATTTCATCCTTGCTAAAGAATCCCGACAAACCCGGGATTCCCGCAATCGCAAGGGTGGCAATGAAGAAGGTCCAGAAGGTAATAGGAATCTTTTTTCTTAGAGCCCCCATCTTTCTCATATCCAGTTCCCCGCTCAGGGCATGCATGACACTCCCTGCCCCTAAGAAGAGGAGCCCTTTGAAGAAGGCGTGAGTCATGAGGTGAAAGATTCCTGCACTATAAGCCCCTACTCCCACGCCTAAAAACATATAACCCAGTTGGCTGATGGTAGAGTAAGCAAGGACTTTTTTGATATCGTTCTGACAGAATCCTATGGAGGCAGTAAAGATGGCAGTGGCCACCCCGATCGTGGCTACAATGGCCATCGATAGAGGGGCCATACTATAGAGGACGTTGCATCGGGCAACCATGTAAACCCCTGCCGTCACCATGGTCGCTGCATGGATGAGTGAGCTCACGGGGGTTGGACCTTCCATTGCGTCTGGAAGCCAGACATAGAGGGGAATCTGAGCTGATTTCCCACAGGCACCGATAAAAAGGAGGATCGTAATGGCGGTGACGGTGGCCGTGTCCAACTTATTCGCATTCGCAAAGACCTCGGTGAAATCAAGGGTCCAGATCCCGTGCTTCCCTAAACTTGTGAAGAGGAGAAACATTCCCAGGAGAAAACCGAAATCCCCCACTCGATTCACGACAAAGGCCTTCTTTCCAGCATTGGAGGCCGAATCCTTTTCAAACCAGAAACCGATCAAAAGGTAGGAACAGAGGCCCACTCCTTCCCAGCCCACAAACATGAGTAAGAAATTATTGGCCAGGACCAGGTTGAGCATCATGAAGACAAAGAGGTTAAGGTAGGCAAAGTAGCGAATGTATCCCGGGTCATCATGCATATAGCCAACGGAGTAGATATGGATGAAGAAGCTAACCCCTGTGACGACCAGAGCCATTAAAATAGAGAGTGGATCGATCTGATATCCGATGACCGTATGGAAAGATCCTGAAACGACCCAATCGAAGATGATTTTTTCGAAGAGGCGTTCAGAAGGGGGTCTTTTCAGGAGTTCAAAAAAGATGACAATGGAGGTAAAAAAGGCAAGGCCAATCGCAGAAGGCCCTATCCAGCTGACGGCTTTCTTTCCCAGACGTCTTCCAAAAAGACCGTTTAGGATAAATCCGATTGCCGGAAAGAGAGGAACTAACCACACATGATCAAGCATAGATGACTCCTTTTACCCCAACCTATCCTTCCCCTTCAAGGAGGAAGGGGTGGAAAGGGGGTTACCACTTCAGTAAATTCACTTCATCCACATTGATCGTTTCTCTCGAACGATAAAGCATCACAAAAATGGCCAATCCCACGGAGGCCTCTGCCGCGGCTACGGCGATGACAAAAAAGGCAAAGAGGACCCCCTCGATCGATTGAAGAAATCGGGAAAAGGTGATGAATGAGAGATTGACCGAATTGAGCATCAATTCGATGCACATAAACACCACAATGGCATTCCGTCGGGTGAGAGCCCCAATCACCCCTATGGTGAAAAGAATCCCGCTTAATACTAAATAGAATGCCGGAGGAACAGGGGGTATGGTCATGGTTTCACTCCTTCTCTAATCCCTCTCAAGAGAGTTTCTTTTTACTCAAGATGACGGCACCAATGATGGCTGCCACCAGAAGGATCGATACGACCTCAAAGGGGAAGAGATACTGAGTAAAGAGAGCCTCCCCTACGGCCTTTACATTAGCACTCATCTTCTCTGCGGTATAGCCACCGGTTTTCCCGGTTGGGGAAGTGGCCACCAGCCCATAGATGAGTCCGAAGAGAAAGAGAACGGCCAGGGCACTTCCAATGACCTTCGAATAAAAGAGCTTGAGTCTGGATCGAAGTTCTTCTTCAAGATCCAGAAGCATAATGACAAAGACGATGAGCATCACAATGGCTCCAGCATAAACAAGGACCTGAATGATCGCAATGAATTGACTATAAAGGAGTAAATATATGACAGCCACGCAGAGAAAATTCAGGACGAGAAAAAGGGCACTATGGATAGGATTCTTTCTGGTAATTAAAAGCACGGAGGCAAGGATGGACGTGAAAGCCATCCCTAAGAAAATCAACCATTGAAGGATTGTCCCGACCGTTTCCATCATCGATCTGCTCCTATTGACTTCTTTACTATAAGGCTCAAGCCCTGAGGTTTACCTTTGACTCTTCTCCATCCTACTCTGAATCAGGGGTTATTCTTTTTCTCTTCAAGAAGCTTTTCCGTATCCATCAAGTAGGCTCTTCGATCATTTTCAACCCATTCATAATTCCTCCCTAAGAAGATGGCCTTGACCGGACAGGCCTCTTCACAAAAACCACAAAAGATACACCTGGAAACATCCAGTTCATACTTAATCGGATATCTTCCGAATTGCTCATCTTCTCCTGTCTCTATGTAGATACACTGAGAAGGGCAGACGGCCATACAGAGTCCGCAGGCCACGCATTTCATCCTGCCCTGTTCATTCTTCTCGAAGTACTGGATCCCTCTCCAGCGCTTTGCTGGAGGCATTTTCTCTTCAGGATATTGATAAGTAATAGGTTTAGAGAAAAAACGACTTAAGGTTAGCCCAAGACCTTTTAATAGTGGAATGATCATTTTTTTCTACCCCTTATCCTTTCAATGAAACCACCAACCCGGTAATCAAGAGATTGACCAAGGCAAGCGGTACCATCACCTTCCAGCCAAACTTCATGATTTGATCATAACGAAGTCTTGGAAAAGTTCCCCTCTGCCAGATGAAGAAAAAGAGGAAGATAAAGAGTTTTGCACTAAACCAGATAACCCCTGGAATAAAACTGAGGAAGGGCAATGGGGGTTGCCATCCACCCCAGAAGAGGGTCACTGCCAAGGCTCCCATGGTGACCATATGGGCATACTCGGCCATAAAGAAGAGGGCAAATTTCATACTACTGTATTCAATATTAAATCCACAGGCCAGTTCTGATTCAGCCTCAGGCATATCAAAAGGGGTTCGATTGATCTCGGCCAACCCACAGATCAGATAAAGGATAAAAGCCATAGGCTGATACCATACATTCCAATTCCAGAACCCTCCAGCCTGCTGATGGACGATCTCGGTAAGCCTCAAAGTCTGAGAGAGAATGATAATACCGAGAATCGAAAGCCCGAGAGCCACCTCGTAGCTGATCATCTGGGCTGCAGCCCGAAGGGACCCGGTCAACCCGTATTTGTTCCCTGAAGCCCATCCCCCTAAGATGATTCCAAACTCTCCAATCGAAGCCAAGGCAAATACATAGAGGAGTCCCACATCCACATCGGCAATTCGCAGCTTTACCACCCAATCCGTCCCTGGAATGGTGAACTCGTTTCCGAAGGGAATGACAGCAAAAAGACTGATCGCCGTAATGATGGAGATCATGGGGGCAAGGACAAAGACAGGTTTATCAGCCCGGCCAGGGATAAGATCCTCTTTAAAGAAGGCTTTGATGGCGTCGGAGAAGGGTTGAAGGAGTCCGTAAGGACCGCATCGATTCGGACCATAACGAATCTGAATATGACCTAAAACCTTTCTTTCCAGCCAGGTCAGATAGGCCACACAGATCATCAGACAGGCGAAGACGACAACACATTTTACAATCATTTCGATGAGAAGATACAAGAGTTGCATTCCTTCTCTCCCCTCAAAAACGTCGGTTTACTCTAACGCTTCTCGATCCTCCCGATGAAAGCCTTATAAATGGGGATTGGCACTTTGGAGTCATAAGCAGAGGTGAGTAGGGTATTGACAAAAACGGGGAAGAAAGAGAGGACAAAGTAAGCTACCCCTTTCGGAATATCCTCCGTAATGTGACAGATCGTCTCGACCTCACCTCTGGGTGAAATCACCCTCACCGGGTCTCCTTCCACCAGCTTTAATCTTGAGGCATCTTCTGGGTGAATCTCGATCCTTGTCTCTTTAAAGACTTTTGCCAATCCCGCCGCTCTTGGAGTACTCGTTCCCACACCGTAATGATAATGAAACCCCCTTGGAATGATCCAGAGAGGAAATGGTTCATTAGGGGTTTCAATAGGTTCTCTTGGTTCAGCCGGAATGAACCTCTTTTTCTTCCCTTGCTCGTAAGGCCATTGAATGCCTCCCTGCTCCAGCTTGGAATAATGGAGATTCGCATAGAGAGGAACCAGAGAGGAAATTTCCTCCATAATATCGGATGGGCCTCTATAATTCATTGGATATCCCATCCGTCTTGAGAGTTCACAAAAGACCTCCCACTCCGGTTTTGACTCCCCAACAGGAGAAATGGCCTGTCTTATCCTCTGGGCCCTTCGTTCCATACTGGTGAAGGTTCCTTCTTTTTCTGCAAAACTTGTCCCTGGAAGAATCACATGGGCGTAGTTTCCAATATGGGTCATGAAAAGATCTTGAACCACTAAAAACTCTAACCGATGAAGCCCTATCCGGAGTCGTTCCAGATTGGGAAGAGTGATCAATGGGTCCTCTCCGAAGACATAAAGGGCCTTTACCTTTCCCTCCGGGATCTGGTCAAAGAGTTCCAGATAGGTTAATCCAGGCTGAGGCAGAATCTCCTTCTCCCATGCCCCTTCGTAAAGTCTTCGTCCCCTTGAATCATCCACTCTCACATAACCGGGGAGAAACTCCGTAAGACCGCCCATATCCATCGCTCCTTGAGCGTTGTTCTGAGCAAGCATGGGATAAAGGCCTCCCCCTGCCTGTTCCACTTCACCGGTTAAGAGAGCAAGATTACATAGGGCCCGAACGGTCTCCAGACCATTTAGATGCTGGGTCACTCCGGAACCAAAGATAATCGCCCTCTGTTTGGCATCCTTATAAAGACGAACCAACCTGTTAAGATCTTCGGGATGAATCCCTGTGGCCTCATTGACAGTTTCGGGGGTAAACCTCTCAACGGAAGATCGGAGCTCCTCAAAACCCTCGGTCTTGGATTCGATATAGTCTTTTGAAAGGACTCCCTCTTTTATCAAAAGATGAATCAATCCGTTGATTAAAACGAGGTCGGAACCAGGAATGGGTCTTAACCAGAGGTCTGCCCATTTTTCCCATTGATTTCTTCGAGGGTCGATCAAGACGACTTTGGCCCCATTGAATCGAATCGCTTTTCTCATCTGGTTACTGAAGATGAGATGGTCCTCATAGACATCGGTCCCAATGATGAGAAGGAGATCCGCCTTCTTCACCTCTTCAAACGAATGGGTCATCGCTCCATGTCCGAGACCCTCCATCATCCCATAGAGAGCAGGGCCGCTGGAGAGACGGACCCCGTTGTCGACATGGTTCGTCCCTATGCAGGCCCTCATCCACTTCTGAAAAAGGTAAATCTCCTCATTGGTAGCCCTGGAGGAAGAGATCCCTCCAATGCTTTGGGGACCGTATTTCTCCTTAATCTCTTTCAGTTTGGTTGCGATCAAGTCTAGGGCCTCTTCCCAGGAGGTCTCCACAAAGGCACCAGATCTCTTCACCAGAGGTTTTTGAAGCCTCTCCGGGTGATGAATGAAATCGTAACCAAATCTCCCTCGAACACAGAGGCTTCCCTGATTGACCCCGGCCTCTCCTTTGGTAGTCACTTTTACCACCCTCTGCTTTCGAAGGGTGTTGAGTTCTAATTGGCACCCACATCCGCAGAAGGTACAGGTGGTCTGAACCATTTCGAGTTGCCACTTTCTTCCTTTTATTTTGCTCAGATTCTCCGTCAATGCACCCACAGGACATACGTGGAGACACTCCCCACAGGAGATGCAGTTCTCTTTGCGGGCGGCCTGGATATAGGAAGCAAACCCATGGTCAGCGACCTCTAAGACATCTGCTCCAGGAACATCAATACAGGCATGCATACACCTGAGACACATGACACACCGATCAGGCCATTTCCGAATCAAAGGGGTTCCATAATCGGCTGGGGGTCTCTCTACTTTCTCGGGGGGATATATATTCCTCTCGATGCCAAAGTCATAGACTCGATTTTGAAGCATGCATTCCCCTCCCGCATCGCAGATCGGACAGTCGAGGGGATGATTGACAAGCAATAACTTCAAGGCCTCCAGCCTCATCTTTTCTACCCGTTCGGTCTTCGTGTGGATGACCATTCCATCGAGAACAGGAGTGGCACAGGAGGCAACCGGCATGTCATAACCGTCCACATCCACGAGACAGATCCGACAGGATTTGATCAAACTGAGTTTGGGATGGTAACAAAGAGATGGAATGTAAATCCCGTTCTCTTTTGCTACCTCCAGAATCGTCTGGTCTGGCCTTGCTTTTATCTCCTTCCCATCAATCGTCAGCTTTAACATCCTATCCAACTCCACCGAGAATAAATAAGGATTGAAAATTTATACGGCGAATAGCCCCACCCTTACGCAGCGGAGACACCGCTCCGCCTCCTTCTGGGCAACAGGAATGGTGAATCCTGCCTCGACCTCGTCAAAGACCCACTTTCTTGTCTCGGGAGGAAGCATAGGAAGGGTGGCCCTCTTCTGCCCTCCTGGCAAGCCGATCTTTTCATCCTTGTTATAGACTTTGATTTTCTCCACCAAGGCTTCCAGACGCTCCTCCTCAGACTCCTTCACTTCCAATCCTCTCAGGAAGAGATCAATCTTTTCGGCGGACCGCTTTCCATGACCTGCCGCCCGAACCAATACATCCGGTCCGGTCACACAATCCCCGGCTGAAAAAATGCCTGGACGACTGGTCATAAATGTTTTTTCATCCACCGCGATCGTAGATCGTCTGGTCGTTTTGATCCCATCCTTCTCTTCAAGGAAGGAGAGGTCAATGGCCTGACCAATCGCAGGAATGAGGATATCGGTTTCGATGAAGAATTCAGATCCTTTAATCGGAACCGGCCTTCGCCTTCCACTTTCATCCGGTTCCCCTAACTCCATCCGGATACACTCTACACCAACCACCTTATTGTCCTTGGCTATGATCCTGACTGGATTGCAGAGGAAGTGGAATTTCACCCCCTCCTCTTCCGCATCGTGAATCTCCACCCGATCGGCAGGCATCTCTTTCTTTGTCCTTCGATAGACCAGATTCACATCCTGTTTGCCGATCCTGAAGGAGGATCTCACACAGTCAATGGCCACATTCCCTCCACCGACAACTACCACTTTCTTTCCCTCCGGATAGGGATCTCTCCCTAAATTGATCTCTAAGAGATAGAAAACACCCGGAATAAATCCCTTGTATCCTTTATCCTCTCCCTCCACTCCCATGGGGGTATTGGTTTGGGCTCCTACGGCGATGAAGAGAGCCTTATATCCCTGTTCAAAGATTTGAGAGAGGGTAATATCTTTTCCCACCTTGGTATGATATTTAATCTCCACGCCCAGATCTTCGATAATCTTGACTTCCCTTCTCAAGATCTCTCTTGGAAGCCGATAGTCCGGAATTCCCACAGCAGCCATTCCTCCGGGCTCTCCTAATCTCTCAAAGATCGTTACGGAATAGCCTTTGATAGCCAGATAATAGGCACAGGAGAGTCCTGCGGGCCCTGCTCCAATGATGGCCACCTTTTCGGGTTTGGGGGGCTCCTTCTTGATGAAGGGTCTTCTTCGTTTTTCAATCTCATAGTCTGCTACAAATCGTTTCAGCCATTTAATGGACACACACTCATCTACATTTTGCCGTCGACAGTTGTCCTCACAGGGTCGGATACAGACCCTTCCCAGGACTCCTGGAAGGCAGGTGGCCTCCCGAATGGCAGCCAAGGATTCCAAAAATCTCCCTTCTTTGATCAACTCAATGTACTGGTGAATGGGAAGATGAGAGGGACAGGCACTCTCACAGGGGGCCGTGACCTTGATCTTATATTCTTCTCGAGGAATCTTCTTCTTCGATCGGATCGCCTCCAGAAATTGGTTTTCAAAATGCTCTAAGGCATGAAGGAGTGGCTTGGGCCCGGTCTGTCCCAGATTGCATTTCGAGCTCCTGGAGATGATCTCAGCCAATCCTCTTAACTGGCCTAAATCCTCTTCTCTCCCTTCCCCATCAGAAATTCGGTTAAGCACCGAAGAGAGGACCCTCGTTCCTACTCGGCAGGGAGTACACTTCCCACAGGATTCTTTCTGGACGGCTTCTATATAGGAACGGATAAGGTCGACCATATTGACCTGAGGATCTCGAATGGCAATCCCATCCCAACCCACAAAGGCTCTGATCTTTTTTTCTTTGTCGAATTCTTCGGGGAGATTGAGATTTGGAACGTCTTGCCATTGATCCTCGGGTTTTCCTCGATTATCGACTACCCATCCGCCCCAACTGCTGAATAGAATATCTCCCATACCAACCTCTTCCTTTATTTTTTACCGATCGATTTCACCTAAAACGATATCGATACTGCCAATCGTTGAAATCACATCGGCAATTAAACTTCCTTCGATCATTTTGGGCAATGCCCCCAGATTTAAAAACGAAGGGGGGCGAATTCTTAAACGAAAAGGACGATTAGACCCATCACTGACGATATAGAATCCCAATTCTCCCTTGGCCGCCTCCACAGAAGCGTAGACTTCCCCTTTAGGAGGAGTAAATCCTTCAGAGACGATCTTAAACTGTCGGATGAGAGAGGCAATATCCGTAAGAACCATCCCTTTGTCAGGCAGCACCACACGAGGATCATCCGAAAGAATAGGACCTTTGGGTAATCGATCCAAGGCCTGTCTGACTATGGAGTTGGACCACTCCATCTCCCGGAGACGAACCATGTATCGATCATAGACATCACCCACCGTACCCACCGGAATATCAAATTCAAATTCATCATAACTTGAATAAGGGAATGCTTTCCTTACATCCCATTTCACACCCGAGCCCCGAAGGGTAGGACCTGTCACTCCCCAGTTAATGGCATCCTCCTTGGAGATGATTCCCACCTCTTTGGTCCTTTTTAACCAGATAATATTCTGAGTCAGCAATGTTTCATATTCATTGATTCTCTGTGGAAAGGTCTTCACAAAATCCCTGATCTTTTCCTCAATCCCTTCGGGAAGATCCTTTGCCACTCCACCGATTCTCAGATACGTAGGGGTCAGTCTCCCTCCTGCCACCTCTTCAAAAATCCTCAGAACCTCTTCTCTTTCTCGAAAGGTATAAAAGATGGGGGTGGTGGCCCCAATATCCAGAACATGGGTCCCTAACCAGATGAGGTGTGCCGCAATCCGCTGAAGCTCAGCCATCATCACTCTCAGATACTGAGCTCGCTTCGGAACTTCAATCCCTAAGAGCTTCTCCACCGCTAATACATAGGCCAGGTTATTCCCCATGGCATTGGTATAATCCAGACGATCGGTCAGGGGAATGACCTGGTGATAGGTTCTATTCTCAGCCAGTTTTTCAACTCCCCGATGAAGGTGTCCGATATGAGGGATTGCCTTCACAATGATTTCGCCATCTAATTCCAACACGAGTCTCAACACCCCATGGGTTGCAGGATGTTGGGGACCCATATTGATGGTCATCCACCGTGTCTCTGCCATTTCAGACCTCTGGTTTATAGGGTTTATCAAAATCCGGTCCTTCTACCGGAAAGTCCTTTCTTAACGGGTGCCCTTCATAACCGTCCCATAGGAGAATTCGCCGGAGATCGGGATGGTTTTCAAAGGGGACTCCAAAGAGGTCATAGACCTCCCTTTCCAGCCAGTTCGCTGCTTTCCAGATCGATTCTACACTTGAAACCGATTCCCCTTCCTGGACCCTCACCTTCAATCTCAATCGATGGTTCAGTTTAAAGGAGTGCAGAAGATAGACAATTTCGAATCGAGGGGTTTCTGGAAAATAATCTACCCCGCAGAGATCGGTTAACATATGGTACTGAAGTTCAGGATCGGAATAGAGAAACCGGCAGATTTCGTAGATATCCTTCTTTGCTACCTTCGCCGTGATTTCACCCCGAAAGGTTTCTACCTCCAAAATGGAATTTGGAAATTTCTCCTTTAATTTGTTGATTGCAAGATGAGGTTGGCTCATAGATTACCCCTTAAATCTCCAAGCTACTTCGAACATCCTTTCGATCCTTGAGGGACTCTCCTTCGATCTTCTTCTGAAGTTTCACCAAAGCGGCAAGGAGGGCTTCAGGTTTGGGTGGGCATCCAGGGACATAGAAATCCACCGGGAGAATTTGATCCACTCCTTGGACCACATTATAAGTTTTAAAGATTCCACCCGAACAGGCACAGGCTCCATAGGCAATGACCCACTTGGGTTCAGGCATCTGTTCATAAATTCGTGTGACCATAGGGGCCATCTTTTTGGTTAACGTCCCTGCCACAATCATAAGATCGGCCTGGCGCGGGGAGGGTCGAAAGACCTCTGACCCAAATCGTGCAATGTCCCAGGTCGCCATACTGGCAACCATCATCTCCAGAGCACATCAAGCCAATCCAAAGGTGACAGGCCAGATGGAGTATTTTCGACCCCAGTTGACCACCTTGTCTAAGAGGGGAAGAAAGGGGGTTTTCTCAAGGTAGGTTTCTATTCCCATTCCAGTGCTCCTTTTTTCCAGATATAAATATAGGCAAGAATCAAGATGCCTAAGAAGACGGCCATGGAGACGAAAGCGAATATCCTATAATCCTTAAAAACGACGGCCCAGGGATAGAGAAAAACCACTTCGATATCAAATATGAGAAAGAGCATAGCGATAATATAATATTTAATGGGAACCCTCCGAAAGCTTGAACCCACAGTGGTCATTCCACACTCGTAGGGAGCCTGCTTGATGGCGCTTGGTTTCCTTTGACCTAAAAGATGGGAGGCAAGGACAGCGAAACAGGCAAATACAACCGCAATGGCAATGTAAATCCCAATTGTAAAGTATTCGATTAACATATCCTACCCTCTTATCCCTTATCCCTTAGTCTAGGGACAATTTGTGAAAATTTTCTTGTTCTCGGTAAAACTACAAGATTGTTTCAATTTTGTCAAGAGAAATTTTAAAAAAATTTTTGATTAACATATTGTTTTAATTTAATAAAAATAAGGCTCCTCTCAAAAAAGTAATCATGAAAAATTTAGAGGCAAATCGGCACAACAGGGATAGATAGCTTCGAGGACTCCTTTGGAGATACTAAGTTTGGTCCGAGCTAAAAGACCAGGGAGATGATCTTTTCCCAGCCGTGCAGGTTCAATCATGGGTTTCAGTCGAAAGGGAGTGTCCAACAGATCCATTGTTTGAGATGGACTTGGACTCTTTTTTATGGGGTAATCCCAAACCTCTGGAATTCCTTACACCTTCCCCAACTCAAACGGCGATTTCCCAAACGAATAACCCGTGCCACACATCCTTCCTTCTTCCGTGTCCACTACCACGGTCACCTAATGGGCTTTCATTCCCAAGCTTTTTCTGAGATAAGTTTTCTTATGCAACGGCTTCTGACTTCCTTTCTCTTTATTTATGAAAAAACAAAAGGAGTGGGATCAAAATTTAATACTATTTTAATTGGGTAGACAAAAAGACCAGTAAGATTGAAAGAAGATTCTGGTCTTATCAGATCAACATATTTTTTATTATAATTTTTCAACTCTCACCACAGAAAACTTTAGGTCTGTAATCTTTGATTCCGGATCAAGCGCTGTATTTGTAAGTCTATTCACAGGGGCCTCTGCAAAATGGAACTTTGCAAAGATTACCCCAATAGGGACTCTATTTGTAATTTTTGCTTTCGAAACAAAACTCCCTCTTCTGCTTGTAATCTTTATTTGATCTCCATCCTTAATCCCTAATTTTTCAGAGTCAGTTGGATGTATTTCAACGAAGCTTTCTGGGCTCATCTCAGAAAGCAGTTTAATCCTTCGGGTCATACTCCCACCGTGATAATGGTAATAGTCTCTTCCTGTGCTCATAATAAATGGATAATCTTTATCAGGCACCTCTGGAGGAGGAGTATAATCAACCGCTACGAAGAGTCCCTTTCCACGAATGATTTTCCCTTTATGAAGAATCGGCGTTCCTGGATGACTTTCATTAGGGCATGGCCAATGGATTCCGCCTAATTCAAGTCTCTTATATGTAATTCCTGCATACTGAGGCACAACCGTTCTGATTTCTTCAAAAATCTCCTCTTCGTTTTTATAGTTCATTGGATAGCCTAATCTCGATGAAAGTTCAGAAATAATCCACCAGTCAGATTTTGCTCCCTGAGGTCCTTCAATTGCTTTTCTTACCCTCTGAACTTTTCTTTCTGTGTTAACGAATGTTCCATCTTTCTCAAGAAAACAGAGTGAAGGGAGCACTACATGGGCTACTCTTCCGGTTTCTGTTAGAAAAATATCCTGGACAACAAGAAGATCAAGATTTGAGAAAGCCTTTTCAAGATGAGAAAGATCGGGGTCTGAAATCATTGGATTTTCGCCCATTATATACATCGCCTTCAATTTACCTGCGTGTGCGGCATTTCCCATTTCAACCACTGTTAAACCAGGTTTATCAGAGAGGGGAACCCCCCAATGGTCCTCAAATTTTTCCTTGATCTCTTTAATAGCAACTCCTTGATAACCTGGATAAACATTAGGTAAACAGCCCATATCACAGGCTCCCTGGACATTATTCTGCCCCCTAAGAGGATTAACTCCACTTCCAGGTTTCCCAATTTGACCGCAAAGAAGGGCAAGATTTGAAAGGGCTTTAACATTATCCGTCCCATAGGAATGTTGAGTTATACCCATGCAATAGAGAATGGCTGCATTGTTTGCTGTGGCATACATTCGAGCTGCTTCCACTAATTGATTTCTTGGAATGCCTGTGATTTCTTCTACAAAATCAGGGGTATACCTATTTACCTTCTCTTTTAATGCTTCAAATCCCTCTGTATGCTGCTCAATAAATGTTTTGTTATATAGGTTTTCTTTGATAATGATATTTGCAAGCCCATTTAACCAAACGATGTCATAACCAGGCTTTGGCTGTAGCCATAGATTTGCTTCTTCTTCGAGATCTATTTTCCTTGGATCTACAATTATTAACTTCGCTCCATGGAAACGTGCCCGATTCCTCAATAACATTCCGATGACTGGATGGGTCTCTGTAGTATTACTCCCAGTGATAAGATAGAGATCGGCTTCTTTTATATCCTCAATGGAATTGGTCATGGCCCCCGAGCCCAGTGTTGTGGCCAAACCGACCACGGTACTCGAGTGTCAGAGACGAGCACAATGGTCTACATTATTTGTACCAATCGTCGCCCTCATAAACTTTTGAAATAAATAATTCTCCTCACATGTAGCTCTTGCCGAAGATAATCCTGCAATACTATCGGGACCATATTTTTCTTTAATCTCTTTGAGTTTCGCAGAAACGTAGTTTAAAGCCTCATCCCAGCCTGCTTCTCTAAAGATCCCCGACTCATCTCTTATCAATGGAAAACGAAGTCTATCTGGAGAATTAACAAATTCAAACCCAAACCTGCCTTTAGCGCAGAGGACACCATTATTCGTTCCCAACCCTTCCTGAGTTGTAATTTTAATCGGTCTATTTCGAACCACATTTACCTCGATAGAACATCCAACTCCACAATATCCACAAATGGTTGTAACCCTTTTTACTTGCCATATCCTTCCTTTGATCTTACTAATATTTTCTGTTAACGCTCCTACAGGGCATGCTGCAAGACACTCACCGCATGAAATACATCTTTCAGACCTTACTGGCTCCACCCTTGCATCAAAGCCACTTCCCTTAAGATCAAGGACCTCTCTTCCAACAATCTCTCTACATGTCCTCACGCATCGACTACATAGAATACATCGATTGGGATGGTATTTTATAGCAGGAGTAGAATATACTTTATATTCCTTAGCTAATGCATCGATCTTGTAATCTACTTTTTCAATTCCGTATTCATAAACATAATCCTGGAGGGCACACTCTCCACCCTTATCACATATCGGACAATCAAGGGGATGATTCATAAGCATTAGTTTTAATACTTCTCTCCTTGTATCTCGAATCTTTTGTGTATCGGTTTCAATAACCATTCCTTCGATCACCTTTGTATTACAAGCAGTAACTGGACTTTCATAACCTTGCACCTCAACAACGCATATCCTACAGAAACCCATCGGGATCAGTCTTTCCATATGACACAATGTTGGAATACGAATCCCATTTCTTTTAGCCACTTGAAGGATAGTCAAGCCTTCTTCTGCTTCAATTTTTTGTCCATTAATCAAAATTTGCATCTTACTCGACTCCTTAAAAGTTTTTAAGTTATCCCTAAATAAATCGTCTTCCCTCCCTTTATATTATGATGAACAAATTTGGAGAGATTCCTTCTTCCAAGGAACTAAAGGATTATGAATAGTCTATGAATAAATTTGTGAAAAATTTAATTTGTCAAAATTCAGATAAAATACATTATTTGATTTGTCAAGCAAAATTTACGAACATGTGTAATGCCTCACTGAAGCGGGGGAATCGTATTTTTTGAAGAAATGAGAAAAAGGGGGCTTACGTTCCAACTTCTCTTGTGTTAAAGAGAAGGCATGGAACAAGGGATCCGATATCGGGGTAAGAATT
>Ga0101945_1000988_pt1 | contig 34902 bp, 33 predicted proteins | sample DewCreD2012metaG_2_FD_75246 | JGI IMG/M metagenome (GOLD analysis project Ga0101945, IMG submission 75246) | Hot spring sediment bacterial and archeal communities from British Columbia, Canada, to study Microbial Dark Matter (Phase II) - Dewar... ... | reverse complement strand
GACCCGCTGCAGGCCGTGGCCGCCATCAAGGAGGAGATGGTGTAGGGCTATGAGAGGGAGGCATGTGCTGGAACAGGCGAACATGGTGGAGCGCGGACACTTCCTGCTCAGCTCGGGGCTGCACAGCCCCGTCTACGTCCAGGTCGCCCGGCTGCTGCAGCACCCGGGGCCCACCGCGCGCGTCTGCGCCGCGCTGGCCCGCTCCTTCGCAGGTCGTGCCATCGACGTGGTGGCTGGACCGGCGGTGGGGGCGGTGATCATCGCCTACGAGGTCGCCCGCCGCCTCGGCGCCCGCGCGGTGTGGACCGAGCGCGTGGACGGCCGGATGGCACTGCGTCGGTCGTTTACCCTCTCCCCCGGTGAGCGGGCGCTGGTGGTGGAGGACGTGATCACCACGGGCGGGACCCTCCTAGAGGTGCGCGACGTGCTGACGGCTGCGGGCGCGGAGGTCGTGGCCTTCGCCGCGGTCGTGGACCGGCGCGGTGCCGACTCCCTGGCCGGCGTCCCCGTGCACACCCTGGTGCGGATGCCTTTGGAGACATACGCGGCGGGTGCCTGTCCCCTCTGCGCGGCAGGTGTCCCCCTGGTAAAGCCGGGAAGCCGCCCGGGCGCCTCCCTATAATGGGCTTGTGGCGTTGTTGCTCGTCTTCCTGGACGGTGTGGGGCTGGGCGAAGTGGATCCCGCGCGCAACCCGTGGGTCGCCGGCCATACGCCCACGCTGCGGCACCTGCTGGGGCGCCCCCTGGCCGGGCGGGAAAGAGTGGAGCGTGACGGTGTCCTGCTCATCCCCACCGATGCCACCCTTGGGGTGGCCGGTCTGCCGCAGAGCGCCACGGGCCAGACGGCCCTGCTCACCGGGCTGAACGCGCCCGCCCTGGTCGGGCGGCACGTCGCCGCCTACCCCACCGCTCACCTGCGGGCGCTGCTGGCTCGGCACAGCCTCTTCTCCCGGATGGCTGCAGCCGGCCGCAGAATCGCCCTTGCCAACGCCTACACAGAGGAGTACCACCAGGCGGTGGCCACACGGCGGCTGCGCCACGGCGCCATCACCACCGCAGCCATCGGTGCTGGGGTGCGGCTGCGCACGGTGGCGGACCTGCGGCGGGCGCAGGCGGTCTTCCACGACCTGACCAACGCCCGGCTGCGCGCCTGGGGATACCATTTGCCGCTGCTGACGCCGTTCCAGGCGGGGCAGCACCTGGCGCAATTGGCCGGGGCGCACGACTTCACCGTGTTCGAGTTCTTCCTAACCGACCTGGCGGCCCACGGCCGGACGGGCACCAGCTCCGCCGCTGTGGTGGAGAGCGTGGACGAGATGCTGGCGGGGATCACCGCGGCGCTCCCGGGGGACGCGACCCTGGTGGTCACCAGTGACCACGGGAACCTGGAGGACGGCCTCACGCGCTTCCACACGGCGAACCCCGTCCCCACCCTGGTGCTTGGGCCCGCGCGGCGCCACTTCCGGGGCGTCGCCGCCCTCACCGACATCGCGCCCGCCGTCCTGCGCAGCCTGGGTGTGGAGGCCTAGCCGTGGACCCGCGCTCCCTGCGCGTCCTGGAGTACCCCCAGGTCCTGGAGATGCTGGCCGCGGAGACGATCACGCCCATGGGCCGGGAGCAGGCCGTCGGACTCATGCCGGCCGCAGACATCGATACGTGCCGCGCCCGCCTGCGGGAGACCACGGAGGCTGCGACCCTCCGTGCATCCGGGGAAGTCCCCCTGCGTGGCGCGCGCGACCTGCGTCCCTACCTGCGGCGGGCCGTCGCCGGCGGGACGCTCGACCCGGAGGAGCTGCTGGACGTGGCCCAGACCCTGGAGGTGGCGCGGCGGCTGAAGGGATTCCTCGAGGCCCACCGTGCGCAGGCGCCGCATCTGGCGGAGGTGGGACGGCGGATCACGCCACACCCGCACCTGGAGGAGCGGATCGCCGCCGTCCTGGACGACGCCGGCCAGGTGCGCGATGATGCCAGCCCGCACCTGCGGCGGATCCGCAACGAGCAGCGCGCTCTGGAAAGGCGAGTCCGGGAGCAGCTTGAGGGGATCCTGCGCGATCCCGCCTACGCCCGGATGGTTCAGGAGCCTCTCGTCACCATCCGCTCCGACCGGTACGTCATCCCCATCAGACAGGAGGCCAGGGGGCAGTTTCCGGGCATCGTCCACGACCAGTCCAGCAGCGGCGCCACCGTTTTCATGGAGCCGGTGGCCATCGTCCCATTGGGCAACCGGCAGCGCGAGTTGCTGGCACAGGCACGCGCCGAGATCCAGCGGCTGCTCGCAGAGCTCAGTCAGGCGGTGGCCGCGCAGGCGGATAGCATCGCCGCCACCCTGGAGGCGCTGGGTGCGGCGGACCTGGCGCTGGCCAAGGCGGCGTTGGCCGAGCGGTTTGGCTGTGTGGAGCCGCGCCTGGAAGCGGCGCCGCTGGTGGACCTGCGGAGGGCGCGCCACCCACTCCTGCTGCGCCACCTGGGCTCGTCGCGCGTGGTGCCCATCGACGTGGAGCTGGGACGACGCTTTCAGACGTTGATCATCACCGGCCCGAACACCGGGGGGAAGACCGTGACCTTGAAGACCATCGGCCTGCTGGTCCTGATGGCCCAGGCGGGCCTGCACGTCCCGGCGGCGGAGACGTCGACCCTGGGCGTCTTCCCCCAGGTCTTCGCCGACATCGGCGACGAGCAGTCCATCGAGCAGAGCCTGTCCACCTTCTCCTCGCACCTGCGGGCGATTGTGGACATCCTGGCCGCCCTGCGGCCCCCGGCGCTGGTCCTGCTGGACGAGGTGGCTGCGGGGACCGACCCCACCGAGGGGGCAGCCCTGGCCCGGGCCATCATCGAGACGCTGCTGGAGCGCGGTGCCACCACCGCGGTTACCACCCACAACAACGACCTGAAGGCGCTGGCCTACCAAATCGCCGGGGTGGAGAACGCCTCGGTGGAGTTCGACCCTGAGACGCTGAAACCAACCTTCCGCGTGCTCATCGGCCAGCCGGGCCACAGCAACGCCCTGATCATTGCCCGGCGTCTGGGGTTGGCACCCGAGGTGGTGGACCGGGCGCGTGCTTTCCTTTCGGCGGACCGCCTGCGCGCCGATGACCTCCTGCGGGAGGCGGCAAGCGACCGGCAGAGCGCGGCGCGGGAGCGGGAGGAGGCCGAGAGGCTGCGAGAGGAGGCGCGGGGCCTGGCCGCGAGGTACGAGGCGGAGCTGGCTCGCCTGCATGCGGAGCGACGACGCCTGGCGGGGGAGGCGCGGGCGGAGGCCGAGGAGTTGCTGCGGAGCACCCGCCGGGAGCTGGAGGCGGTGTTACGCGAGGTCCGCGCCGCCCGCACCCTGGAGGCGGCACATGAGGCGCAGCGCCGGCTGGCCTCGCTGGCGGCGGAGTGGGAAAAGCGGGCGGCTGCCGAGGCTCCCCCCGAAGCCGCCGGGCCCCCGCCTCAGGATGTGGCAGCAGGGCAGCGAGTCTTCATCCCGGCGCTGGCCCAGGCTGGCCGGGTGCTGACGCGGCCCGACGCCCGGGGGGAAGTGGAGGTGGAAGTGGGGAGCGTCCGCGCGCGGCTGCCGCTGCGGGCGCTGCGCCTGTTGGAGGACTCCTCCGGGCCCCTGCGCCCAGCGAGTGGGGCACAGGGGTCCGGGTCGGCCGGGGTGCCGCGGGCGGTGCCTCTGTCGCTCTCCCTGCGCGGGCAGACCGTGGACGAGGCGCTGCCGGAGGTGGATCGGTACCTGGACGAGGCGGTGCTGGCGCGTCTCCCGCAGGTGACCCTGATCCACGGCAGGGGGACAGGAGCGCTGCGCCGGGCGGTGCAGGCCTTCCTCCGCGGCCACCCGCACGTGCGGACCTTCCGGCCGGGAAATCCCGGGGAAGGTGGCGAAGGTGTCACGGTGGTGGAGCTCAATGTTTGAGGGCCCGACCCTTCCGCTCCTGCGGATGGAGCTGGTGCCGGTGCTGCGCCGGATGCCGGCGTACTCCCGACTGGCCTGGGCGCTGGTGCGGGAGCGGCGCATCCGGCGTCGGCACCGCCTTCTCCTGCTGGGGGGCATCGGCTACCTGCTGTCGCCGGTCGACCTCATCCCCGGGTTCGTCCCCGTGCTGGGGCAGCTCGACGACCTGGGGATAGCCCTGTGGGCGCTGCGGCGTACGCTGCAGGCGGCCCCGCCCGAGGTGGCTCAGGCCCATCTGCACGCGACGGGCCTGAGCCCCGAGACCCTGGACGCCGACCTGGCACGAGTCAACCGCTCGGGGCGACTGGTCACCCGCGCCGCGTTCCGCGCAGGGCGCAGCCTCGCTGCTGGGGCGGGCCGCACCCTGTGGCGGCTGGGCCGTCAGGTTCTGGCCCGGTGAGGTGATGGGGCGTGGGTGAGCAGCGGCCGCCCCTTCCTCCGGAGGAGCAGCTGGAGATCCTGCGCCGAGGCGCGGTGGAAATCATCTCGGAGGAGGACCTGCTGGCGAAGCTGCGGGAGGGAAGGCCGTTGCGGGTGAAGCTGGGGCTGGATCCCTCGGCACCCGACCTGCACATCGGCAGCGCCATCGTCCTGCGCAAGCTGCGCCAGTTTCAGGACCTGGGACACCTGGCCATCATCGTCATCGGCGACTTCACGGCGATGATCGGCGACCCCACCGGGCGCAGCCAGACCCGCCCGCTGCTCACCCCGGAGCAGGTGCAGGCCAACGCCGCCACCTACCGGGATCAGTACGGGCGCATCCTCGACCCCTCGCGCACGCAGATCACCTTCAACAGCCAGTGGTTGGGACCGCTGCGCTTTGCCGAGGTGATCGGGATCGCTGCGAAGACCACGGTGGCGCGGATCCTGGAGCGGGACGACTTCCAGGCCCGCCTGCGCGGGGGCGTCCCCCTCCACCTGCACGAGATCCTCTACCCCTTGTGCCAGGCCTACGACTCGGTGGCCCTGCGCGCGGACGTCGAGCTGGGCGGGACCGACCAGAAGTTCAACAACCTCATGGGGCGCGACCTGCAGCGGGAGTTCGGGCAGCCGCCGCAGGTGGTGCTGCTCACCCCCTTGCTGGTGGGCATCGACGGCAGGGAGAAGATGAGCAAGTCGCTGGGTAACGCCATCGGCATCACCGAGCCGCCGGCGGAGATGTACGGGAAGGTCATGTCCATCCCTGACGCGCTGATGCCCGACTACTTCGAGTACGCCACCGAGGTGCCCGCCACCGAGCTGGCACGCATCAGGCGAGGGCTGGCCGACGGCAGCCTGCACCCGCGGGACGCCAAGCGGCGGCTGGCTCGGGAGATCGTCACGCTCTGGCACGGGGCCGGGGCGGCGGAGGCGGCGGAGGCGGAGTTCGATCGCGTCTTCAGAGTTCGGGACCTGCCTGAAAGGCTGCCGGAGGTGCGAATGCCGGGGCTGCGTGCGGAGGCGGGGGGCGTCCTGCGTCGGAAGGCCGCGCGCGTGCTGGTCGAACTGGGTCTGGCGAAGAGTCACGGCGAAGCGAAACGGTTGATCGGGCAGGGGGGCGTGGCCATAGATGGGCAGAGGATCAGCGACGTGGAGGCAGAGATCGAGGTGCGCGACGGGATGGTGGTAAGGGTGGGCAAGCGCCGCTTCGCCCGCGTCCGCGCCGAGGCGCCATGAAGTCCGACTCCACGGCGCTGCGCCAGGAGGTGCTGGCGGCCATCGACGAGGCCGCCCCCGACCTGTGGGCGCTGGCGCTGGACATCCACGCCCACCCGGAAGTGGCCTTTCAGGAACACCGCTCGGCGGAGGTGCTCTGCGCGGCCCTGCGGCGCTACGGCTACGCGGTGGAACGACCCACCGCGGGGCTGGAGACCGCCTTCAGGGCGGAGGCGCGCGGCGCCCGCAGCGGCCCCACCGTGGCCCTGCTGGCCGAGTACGACGCGCTACCGGAGCTGGGGCACGGCTGCGGGCACAACCTGATCTGTACCGGCGCGCTGGGAGCCGCCGTGGGCTTGCGGCGGGTGCTGGACCGGGTGCCGGGGCGCGTGGTGGTGCTGGGCACCCCCGCGGAGGAGGGGGGCGGGGGGAAGATCATCCTGCTGGAGCGCGGAGCCTTCGCCGGGGTCGACGCCGCCCTCATGTTCCACCCCAGCAACGCCACTCTGGCGGTGCGCGCCTCGCTGGCATCCTTTCGACTGAAGGTCCGCTTCCTGGGCAGGGCGGCCCACGCCGCCGCCACCCCTCACGAAGGTCTGAACGCTCTGGACGCGATGATCCAGCTCTTCGTGGCCATCGGCCTGCTGCGCCAGCAGCTTCGCGACGACGCCCGCGTGCACGGCATCATCACCTACGGAGGATCGGCGCCCAACGTCATCCCCGACCGCACCGAGGCGCTCTTCTCGGTAAGGGCGATGGACCGGGCGTATGCCGAGGAGGTGCTGCGGAGGGTCGTCGACTGTGCCCGAGGCGCGGCTCTGGCTACCGGCACCAACCTGGAGCACGAGTCGGTTCCCGCCTACGAGGCCATCCGCCCCAACCAGCCCCTGGCCCAGGCATTCGCCCGCCACCTGGAGAGCCTGGGCTGGCCCCTGGACGCCCAGCCCGAGCGCCCACGCATGGGCTCCACGGACATGGGCAATGTCAGCCACGCCGTCCCAGCCATCCACCCTTACGTGCGCATCGGGCCGCGGGAACTGCGCGGGCACAGCCCGGAGTTCCGGGAGGCGGCGGCCTCCGAGGAAGGGCGGCGGGCGATGCTGGCGGCGGCGAAGGCCCTGGCCCTGACCGCGCTGGACGTGCTCACCGACCCGGCATTCCTGGCCGAGGTGCGGCGCGACTTCACCTCCGCGGCCAGCGGGCAGCATGGATAGCGGCGGGAGTCGCTGCTGCACCCCGGGTGGGGCGGCGCGACGGAAAGGAGGGATCGCAGAACCGGAGTTTGGAAGTCTTGGAATGCGCCCGTTGACACCGAAGTTGAGCCGTCGATATAGTGAAAGCGATCTTCTGGCGTCGGCCCTCCGGCCGACGCTGCGCTCTGCGGGTGGGCCCTTAGCTCAGGTGGTGAGAGCGCGCCCCTGATAAGGGCGAGGTCCGTGGTTCGAGTCCACGAGGGCCCACCATCCCTCTACTGGTGTCGGCGTACAAGCAGCAGAGGCGGTCTACCTCTGTGCGGGCTTCGGCGGCTCGATCTGACGGATGATAACGACCCGAAACCCCCGGGATCGGGCAAGCCGGGCGACCTCCGCCGCACCCTGCGGCCGGCGAAATGCTCCCAGTTTGACGGCAATATCACCAGGCCCACGACCTTTACCGACGCTCCTCACAGAACGCATCTGCGAACCCGGTTTCGCCGCCCCAAGTACCATCCCCTCGGAGGGAGAAGGTCTATCCGGGGCCTTTATCTTGCTAGCGAGGCCAAGCCAAGGCCCGGACGGTTGAAGGAACCGGGCCGGACTTAGAGAAGGTGGCTGCAAACCACCTGGAAAGGGGGCAGGCGATGACTACTGCTCGTCCCACAGGGGTGACCGTGATCGCCATCCTCGCCGCTATTTCGGGGGTGTTTGCCGTGCTGGCCGGGCTGGCTCTGCTGGGCATGGGCGCTTTCGGCGCGGCGATGGGCGGTCGGCTGCTCGGGTTTCTCGGCAGCTTTGCCGGCGTCGTCCTCCTGGCGCTGGGTATCCTGGACCTCTACGCGGCCTGGGGCGCGTGGAACCTCAAGGCTTGGGCCTGGACGCTCTTGGTGGTCCTGGCAGTCATCGGGGTGGTGCTGGCGCTGCTAAGCCTGCGCAGCTCCTGGATCTCCCTGGTCGTCAACGCTGTGGTCTTATACTACCTCTTCCGACCTGAGGTGAAGTCCGCTTTCCAGCGCGCCTGATCTGCTCTGCGGCCTTCGGACGCACAACGCTCTCCTGGCGCATGGCAGCGACCAGCAGGAGCATCAGGGCGATTCCGCTGACCAAGTTCCCGGCTACCCACATAATCGCCCCTCCCAGGCGCATGTCGGTGAGGGGACTCAAGCCCCAGGGCTGAGGCCCTTCCAGGTAGGCGGCGTAGAGCGGCCGTTCTGCGACCGCCAGGACGAAGCTCAACACCCACCCCAGGATGTTCGCCGCTAGCACCATAATCACGCGCTGGCCGATGGTCGCCTGGACGAGGCGAGGGTCGGGCGCCGCGATCACCCCCCAGAACGCCATCCCGCCCAGGAGGAACGTCGCGTGCTGTAGCAGGTGGATGCCGGGGTGGCGCACCGCCGCCCCGTACAGCTCCGGCAGGTGCCAGAGGAAGAGGGCCAGGTGGTAGAGGGCGAACGCAGGGAGGGGTGACCAGAGGGCGCGCAGGAGGCGTCCCGCCCGCGGCTGGCGGCGTAGCCAGCCCAGGAAGCCCGCGGGGGCGGCCAGAGCCAGAAGCGGTGCCACCACCAGCATCAGCAGCAGGTGCTGTGCCATGTGCAGCGTGAAAGAGACCTCCGCGCCGTGGTCCAGCGGAGAGGCGACTGCGGCGGTGAGGACGAGCAGCGCCCCCCAGCCGTAAAGCCGCTGCATCCCCCGCGGGGGGAAGCGGCGGGCGACCCACCACCAGGCAGCCGCCGCAGCCAGCAGGCTGGCCAGCACCGTCGGGTCCGCCGTCCAGTCCCTCCAGGGGAGGGGCGTGGTCCCGTGCAGCAGGGGCGGTATGCTAAGTGCCGACAGGGGGCGTACCTCCCTCCCGGCGCCGCGCCCGGACCACCGGAAGACCGTCCGCTCCGGTGATGACCATTGCCCAGGCGGGGTCTCGCCAGACGAATCGGCGTAGCACCTCCCCTGGGCGCGCCGCCCGCAGGTACTCCAACTCGTAGATGCACGGGCGTTGCTGCGGATCGGCCCCTGCGTCCGCCAGCGCGTCCTCGAAGACGTCCAGGTAGGCGGCGCTATTCATGTGGCCGCGGGGATCGATCTGATGGGCCGGGACGACGTAGGCTTGCGGCGGCAGCGCTGCAGGCGGTTCACCCAGGTCCAGGCGGGCGGCTGCCATCGTGGAGCTCGCCCCCAGGAACGCCGCCTCCATCTCTGGGACGATGCGCGCCGGATTTCCCGCCCGGTCGGTGAAGATCCAGTCCACGGTCACCTCGGCCAGCGTCTGCCCCGCCGGGTCGCGCACGGAGTTTTCCCGCCGCGCCCAGATCCGCCGGAACCCTGCTACCTCTGTGGTTATGTCGAAGGGCAGGCCGTAGGGCAGGGGGCGTAATAGCTCGATGCGCGCGCGGCGCACCAGCCAGAACAGCCCGCGGTCCTCGTACCAGGACAGGGGAAAACCCTCCTGTGCCGAATGGCCAAAGGCGGTCTCGACTACGCAGCGTAGCAGGACAGAGGCCCGAGCGGTGCCGCCCGGGGCGCACTCGTCGAAGCGGACCTGGAAGCGCTGGGTGAAGGTGGCCGGCACGGCCGGATGATAGCACATGTGGAGTGGACCCCCCAGATCTGGCAGGCCGCCCAGCGGCGTTACGCGACGCTGGCTGTTTCCCGACGGATGCAGGCAAGGCGGCGAGGCGGAGAGGCGGTTGACATCTTGATGTCAGGCTCGTATGCTTTTATGCGTGCCCCGGACGACCGTGCGCCTGGATGACCAACTGCTGGCCGACCTGAAGCAGCTGGCTGCTCGGACCGGTCGTACGCTCACCGCGGTCATCGAGGACGGGCTGCGGCAGGCCCTCGGCGAGGCCAAGCGGGCCAGGAAACGTCCGCCCGTGCGCCTCCCGACCTTCCGCGGGAACGGTCTCCAACCGGGGGTCGATCTCGACGACACCGCAGCGCTCCTCGGTCTGATGGAAGAGGCTCAGTGATCCTCATCGACGTCAACGTCCTAGTGTATGCCCACCGCGAGGACGCCCCCGACCACGCGGCATACCGGGAGTGGCTGCAGGACGCCATCGTCTCCGAGGCCGCCTATGGGATCTCCGATCTGGTCTTGAGCGGGTTCCTCCGGGTGGTCACCCATCCGCGCGTCTTCAGGGTGCCTACCCCGATGCGATTGGCCCTGGCCTTCACCCATGCGCTGCGTGAACGGCCGAACTGTGTCCTCGTCTCACCGGGACCGCGTCACTGGGAGATCTTCACGCGTCTGTGCCGCGCGGCTGCAGTCAAGGGCAACCTGGTTCCCGACGCATACCTGGCGGCGCTGGCTATAGAATCGGGGAGTGAGTGGGTCACCACGGATCGGGACTACAGCCGGTTTCCGGGCCTTCGCTGGCGGCACCCGCTGGGCGGGGCGAGCTGAGGGTCCTCCGCCCGCTGCGTTGAGCGCGTTCAGCGGTTATGCGCTTGAACGCCCGAAATATAGCAGAACATGGGGCTGTGGGGTATAATTGAATCCTGCCAGGGGACGTAGCTCAGCTGGGAGAGCACCTCGTTCGCAACGAGGGGGTCGGCGGTTCGAGTCCGCTCGTCTCCACCAGACGTGAAAGGCAAGCAGACGTGAAAGGCAAGGCCGGGCTGGCTTCCGGCCTGTTCTCTTTCCGACAGCGGTTGGCCGGGCGGCCTACACCCTCCAGACCAGGGAGATCACCGCCAGCAGCGTCGCTCCCAGCAGCAGTGCCAGTGGCGCCCCCACTCGCGCGTAGTCGCCCAGCCGGTAACCGCCCGGTCCCATGACCATCAGGCTCGCGGGGTGGCTGATTGGCGTCAGCAGCGTCACCGAGGTGGCCGAGGCCACCGCGATCATGAAGGGGACCGGTGAGACACCGCTGGCCTCGGCCGCGCTGAGGGCGATGGGCGCCACGACGATGGTGGTGGGGACGCTGGGGACGAAGTGCCCGATGACCATGGCTGCCAGCAGGACCCCTGCCAGGGCGACTGTGGGCGCGGCGCCGCCCGCGGGGAGAATTCTACCGGCGATCTCCGTCGCCGCCCCCGTGGTGTGCAGTGCCATACCCAGGGGGATCAACCCCCCGATGACGATCACCGTCCGCCAGTCGACGGCCTGGAACACCTCCTCGGCGCTGAGGCATCCTCCCAGCACTACCACCCCTGCTGCCAGCAGGGCGACGAGGCTTAGGGGGATGACCCGCGATGTTCCCAGGACGATAAGTACGGCGACGGCCAGCACCGCCAGTCCCACGCGCGACCGCCGCGGGGTGAGGGGCTCGTCCAGCGAGACGAAGTTGGGATCCTGCCGCAGGGAGCGGATTCTGTCGCGCGGTCCCTGCAGCAGCAGGGCGTCGCCGTACTGCAGGGGCAGGTCCGCCAGCCAGGTGCGCCGCGGTTGACCCTGACGCCAGATGGCCGCCACCGTGAGCCCATAGCGCTGTCGGAACTCCAGCTCCCGCAGACTGCTCCCCGCCAGGTCGGAGCGCGGTGCTATCACCACCTCGACAAGACCCACGTCCTCGGTCTCCAGCACATCGTCCTCTGCATACTGCAACGGTTCCGCCTCCACCGCGCCGCCCTCGCAGAGCCGGGCCACATCGTCGGGGCGGGCCTCCACCACGAGGCGGTCCCCCGGCAGGAGCCGTTCATCCGGGGAGGGCCCATGGATGCGCCGCCTGGCCCGCTCGATGCTGAGGATGGTCATGCCGAAGGTGGCGCCCAGAGAGGTTTCCGCCAGTGAGCGACCCGCCAGGGGCGAGCCGTCCTCCACCCTCAGCAGGAACAGGCGCTCGGGCAGCCGGTAGGCCTCCCGTAGCGTCAGTCGTGGGATCCCGGTGGGCGTGACCGCGGCCCCGGGGCGCGCCGGGAGCAGACGGTGGCCGACGAGCACCATGAAGGCGATCCCCACAGTAAGCAACGATATCCCCACCGGGAAGAAGGCGAAGAACGATAGCGGGGCTTTTCCGGCCTGCGTCAGCAGGGAGTTGACGATGAGGTTGGAGGGCTTGCCGATCAGCGTCAGCGCTCCACCCAGGCGGGCACCTATCGCCAACGGCAGCAGCAGACGCGAGGGGCTGAGGCCCGTCTGTCGGCAGACCGCTAGGGTCACCGGCAGCAGCATGGCCATAGCACCGACGATGTTCATGAAGCCGGAGAGGACGCCCCCCAGCGCCATTAGGACCGCGGTGAGTCTGTGTTCGCTGGGGCCCGCAGCGCGCAGCAGCCAGTCCGCGGCCAGCACCGCGAACCCTGTACGCTCCAGCCCGGCGCTGACCACGTAGAGCGCGGCGATGGTCACCACCGTGGGGTCGCTGAACCCGGCGAAGGCCGCCGCCGGCGCGGCCACGCCCGTCAGGCCCACAGCCATGACCGCAGCCATGGCGATGACCTCCGGGCGCGCCCGGCCCCACGCGAAGGCGATGAGGGTGGCCGCCAGGATGGCCGTGGCTACCCACGCCTGGGACGTCATCAGTCCGTCGGGGACCTCTCCGTGCCCTCCCCCGCCCGCATGTGGGCCAGGACCGCCTCCCGGATGAGCCGCACGTGGTCCCGAGCCGCCCGCTCGGCCTGCTCCGGGTCTCTGGCGGCCAGCGCCGCCAGGATCCGCCGGTGCTCCTCCAGTGCCCTGGGCATCCTTCCAGGGATAGTGGCGGAGGTGCGGAAGACAATACGGATCTGGTCCTGGAGGTTATCCAGGGCGCGGACGAGGCGGCGATTGCCGCCTCGCGCGCGAATCAACCTGTGGAACTCCAGATCGATCTTGATGTGGGCTTCGATGTCCCGGCGGCGGACAGCGCTCTCGCCCTGCTGCAGCAGGTCGCGCAGCCGTGCCAGAAGCTCGTCGTCCATGCGGGCGGCCGCCAGGCGGGTCGCCAGTCCCTCCAGCATCTCCCGCATCTGGTAGATCTCTTCGACGTCCTCCCAGCGGAGGATGGCGACATAAGCGCCGCGGTTCGGCAGCATCGTCACCAACCCGTCCTGCGCCAGCCGCTCCAGAGCTTCCTTGACCGGCGTCCGGCTCACGCCGAGCGCCGCGGCCAGTCTGGGTACGCTAAGCTTGCTGCCGGGCTTGAGCCGCTGGTCGGCGATGGACTGCTTGAGGGCGGCATATACCCGGTCGCTTAAGCTGGGCAGCACTTCGACGGGAGGGAGTCCCTGGATCGGTTCCGCGTTGCCGCCTGTCATGTGCTCACCCGAATCGTTTCTACATGTAGAATTTTACATGTAGATGCTCTATGCTGGAAGAGGCTGCGAAGTCTCTCTGAGCCGATGGTGCCGCCGACCTCTGAGAATACTTCTCTTCCCGATCCGGGCGCGCCCGAGGACGTCCTCGGAAAGCCCGGCAGGAGGCGGATAGCCGTCGTCCAGGCCTTCCACCTGGCGGCCCGCCTGGATCGGCCGCTTGGGGGAAGTGCCCGCAGGCAGCCTGTCTCAGTTCGCCAGTCCACGATCGTCAGGCTGCTCTGCGACGATGGCCTGGTCGGATACGGGGAGTGTATGGGCCCGCCTTCCATCCTGGTGCCCGCCGTTCGCCATCTGGCTCCGATCGTCCTCGGGGCTGACCCGCTCGCCCGAAACGCGCTGACCCGCGCGCTCATGGCCCGAGCCAGGGAGGAGGGTCCGGCGGGACCTCTGGTTGCGGCCGTCAGTGGCATTGACCTCGCCCTGTGGGACTTGGCCGCCAGAGCCCTGGACGTCCCGCTGGTCGTCCTCCTCGGCGGCAGCCTCCGCACCCAGGTGCCCACATACGCCGCCAGCGTCTACTTTTCCCCCCTGGATGAGGCGGTGGACGTTGCCGCACAGTTCGCGGCGCGCGGCTTTCGCTCCATCAAGGTCAAGGTGGGGTTGGGGGTGGAGGAGGACGCCACACGCGTCGCCGCCATCCGCGAGCACCTGGGGCCAGAGGTGCACCTTCTCCTGGATGCCAACGGGGCCTACGATGCGAACGCTGCCATCGCCCTGGCCAGGCGGTGCGATTCCGCCGGCGTCTCGTGGATCGAGGAGCCGGTGCCGGCCGACGATCTGGAAGGCTGCCACAGGGTGCACGACGCCGCGGCTGTGCCCATCGCGGCCGGGGAAAACCTCGCCACGCGACAGGGATTCGCCCCGTGGATCGCAGCGCGGGCCATAGACGTGGTCATGCCGGACCTGGGTCGGTGCGGAGGGCTCACTGAGGCCGTCGCCGTGGCCAACCTGGCCTCAGCTCACGGTTTGGCCGTCTCCCCCCATTGTTGGGGAAGTTCCATTGCCTTCGCCGCTGCCGTACACCTGGCGGCCGCGCTGCCGCATTGCCAGATCCTGGAGTTCGACGCCCACCCCGATCCCCTGCGCGAGGCCCTCCTGGGTGATGCACTGACACCGCGCTCGGGTGCCGTGGTGGTCCCTGCCGGGCCGGGGATCGGAGTGGAGGTGCGGGAGGCGGCACTGCAGGATCTCGCCGCTACCGACGGAGGGTGACGGTGGCCGCCGCCCGTCCGCGCAGGGGCAACGGAGCACGGTTGCGCTACTCCCTGATCAGCTGGGGGACGGTGGGGACCATCCTCCTCCTTTGGTATGTGGCGACGGCGTGGGGATGGGTTTCCTCCTTCGTCCTGCCATCGCCAGGGCAGCTCCTGGCGGAGTTCCGGCTCCTTCTCCTCAAGGGCTACGCTGGCAAGCCGCTGGCGGAGCATCTCTGGGCAAGTTTGTTGCGCACCTTTACCGGGCTGGGCCTGGGCATCGCCGTGGGCGTGCCGGTGGGGCTACTCATGGGATACAGCCCTACGGCCTACGCCGTGCTCTCACCGATCTTCTCGTTCCTGCGGCCCATCCCGCCCATCGCCTTCATCCCCCTGATGATCCTCTACTTCGGCATCGGCGAGTTCTCCAAGATTGCCCTCATCTTTCTGGCCGCCCTCTACTACGTCGTGCTCAACTCCTCCGCCGGAGTGCGTACAGTGCCCCGCGACCTGATCCGGGCCGGCGAGAACATGGGCCTGACCCGCGTGCAGCTATTTTCCCACGTCATCTTCTGGGCGGCGCTGCCGCACATCATGACCGGGGTGAAGACGGCGACAGCGGTCAGCTGGGCCATCGTGGTGGCGGCGGAGCTTATCGCCGCCCAGGCCGGCCTGGGCTTTATGGTCATGGACGCCACCACGTTCTTCCGTGTACCCAATGTGTACATCGGCATTATCATCATCGGACTGATCGGCGTGACTCTTGAGATCATCACCCTCTTTCTCGACCGGAGGCTCCTCCATTGGGCGGGGAAGTAGCTACGGTGACCGTGCAGACAGCGCCTCCGGCCAAGATCGTGGTGCGGGACGTGGGGCGCACCTTCCCGCCGGCATCGAAGCGTTCCTTCCCGATAGTGGCCCTGCGAGAAGTGAACTGCGAGGTCTACGCCCAGGAGATCGTCGGCCTGCTGGGGCCGAGCGGGTGCGGCAAGACCACCCTGCTCAACCTCATCGCCGGTTTTGACCGGCAGGACCAGGGCACCATCAGCGTCGGCGGCCAGCCCGTGAATCGCCCGGGACCGGACCGGATGATGGTCTTCCAATTTCCGGCGCTCTTTGGCTGGCTCACCGTCTGGGACAACATAGTCTTCGGACCACGGCACCGCGGGGAGGATGAGCGCGAGTACGTCCCCCGTGCCCGCGCCTTGATCGAGGCAGTGGGGCTCTCCGGCCGGGAGCACGACTATCCCCATCAGCTCTCCGGGGGGATGAAGCAGCGGGTGCAGTTGGCCCGCGCCCTGCTCAACCGGCCGGAGGTGCTGCTGATGGACGAACCCTTCGGGGCCCTGGACTCGCAGACGCGTAGCCAGATGCAGGAGCTGCTGCTGCAGGTCTGGGGGCTATACCACCCCACTATCCTGCTCGTCACCCACGACCCGGAGGAAGCGCTCTTTCTCTGCGGCCGCGTCTACATCATGGGCCGCGACGGGCGGATTCAGGATTCCCTCACGGTGCCATTTCCTTACCCAAGGACCGTGGGCCTGATCGGTACAGCGGAGTTCGCGCGGCTGAAGTACGAACTCCTCCGAGCCCTGCGCCCGGATGAGAACGACCAAGCCTCCGGAGGGCGCGCCGGAGGGAGCCTCAAAGGGGGTGGAGTATGAACAGGCGCCTTGCTGTGGTGCTGAATGTGCTGGCCCTGACCGCGATCCTGGCAATGCCGGGACGCGCACAGCCACCGCTGGTGGTGCGCATCGCCTGGCAGCCCTACAATGCGGTGATTTTCTACACGGCACGCGACCTGAAGATCTTCGAGCGCGTGGGACTGCAGCCCGAATACACGCGGTTTACCGCCGGCCCGCCGCAGTTTGCCGCGTTCCAAAGCGAGAGTGTGGACGTGGGGCTGTTTGGCACAGCGGGGATGGTTGTCGGCGCCTCCCAGGGCCTCGACTACCGCAACTTCTACATCCAGATCCTCAGCAGCTACGCCGATGGCTTGGTGGCCCGTCTGGATAGCGGCATCACTCGGCTGGCGGACCTGCGGGGAAAGCGCATCGGCTACATGCGTGGTACCAGCGCGCACCTGGGGCTGATCAAGGCGCTTCAGAGCGTCGGCCTCTCCCCGGCGGACGTGACGATGATCCACATGGACGTGACGGCCATGACCCCGGCGTTCGCAAAGGGTGATGTGCACGCCGCCTATGCCTGGGAGCCGTGGATCTCCAGGATGCAGGAGGCCGGGGGACGGGTGATCGTGCGCAGCCACGATGTGGGACTCAACACCTCCGACCACTGGGTGGCTCGCGTGGGTTGGGTGCAGCGCAACCCCCGGGGCGTCCTCCTCTTGCTCAAGGCCGTAGACCTGGCATTGGAGGAGTTCCGGCGGAATCCTGGTGTAGCCATCAAAGCTACAGCGGAGAACCTCGGTGTCAGCGAGGTCATTGCCCGACGGATCGTCGAGATCAACCCTGTGGTCAGATTGGAGCAGCTCGTCGATCCCAAGTTCGAGCTCTCGCTGCTGCCGGGTGGCGGCGCGCAGCGGATGATCCAGGAGGTGGGCGATTTCCTGCTTCGCGAGGGCATCATCCGCAGCCCCATCGATGCCAGCAAGATTGTGGAGGGATCGTACATTCAGGCCTACCTCCGGACGAAGTAGCGAATGGCGGAAGGAGACATGCCTCAGGCAGCCATCCTGGTGACAGCGCGCATGTTCGGGCGGCTGAGCGATGACGCCCCGCAGCGGCTCAGGGCGGCAGGCTACCTCGTCCGTTACCCCTCTGACAGGAACCGCCCGCCGGGCCGGGCCGAGCTCCTGGGGCTGCTGGAGGACGTTGAAGCAGTGATTGCTGGCGTTGAGCCCTGGACGGCCGACCTCATGGAGGGGGCGCCGCGGCTGCGCCTTATTTGCCGGTTTGGAGTCGGTTACGACTCCGTGGACGTCGAGGCCGCCACGCGGCGGGGCATCCTTGTGGCCGTCACCCCCGCCACCAACCATGTGGCCGTGGCCGAGCACACCATGGGGTTGGTCCTGGCAGTGCTGCGGCGGTTGGCTCTCCAGGATGCCCGAACCAAACGTGGTGAATGGGTTCCCGAGCCGGGACCGGAACTGCGCGGCCGCACCCTGGGCATCGTAGGCCTTGGGCGCACCGGGCGCGAGGTCGCCGACATGGCGCGGGCATTCGGGATGCGAGTGGTCGCCTGCGAGATCGCCCCTGACGAGGCGTTCGTCAAGAGCCGCGGGATCACCCTGGTGGACCTGAAGAGGTTGCTCAAGGAGGCCGATGTGGTCACGCTGCACGTTCCTCTGACGGCACAGACGCGCAGGCTGATCGACGCATCGGCGCTTGGGACCATGAAGCGCGGCTCATACCTTATAAACACGGCACGCGGGGGATTGGTGGATGAGGCCGCGCTGTACGACGCACTGACCTCGGGTCACCTGGCAGGAGCGGGCCTGGACGTGACCGACCCCGAGCCTCCGGTGGACTGGCGCCTCGCCCGCTTGCCCCAGGTCGTCATGACACCCCACTCGGCCGGGCTGAGCACTGATGCCATCGCCCGGATGGAGGCGGTGGCGGTGGAGACCGCCCTGGCGGTTCTCAGTGGGCAGCGGCCGCCCAATCTCTTGAATCCTGAGGCGCACTCGACGCAGGGGAGGTAACACAGTGGCAAGGTTGCACGGCATGTATCCCGCCTTGATCACTCCCTTCACCGCTGAGGGGGAGGTGGACGAGAACGCGCTACGGCGCCTGGTAGCCTACCACGTGACCAAGGGAAGCCACGGGCTCTACCTGTGCGGCTCCCTGGGTAGCGGCCCGGGGATGTCCGCGCAGGAGCGGCGGCGGGTGGTTGAGATCGCCATTGAGGCCGCTGAGGGCCGTCTGGGGATCATCGTTCACGTGGGCACTATCAACCCGCGGGAGGCCGCCGATCTGGCCAGGCACGCCGAGCGTGCAGGCGCAGACGCCGTGGCCGCCATCGCCCCCTACTACTACAGACCCACGTGGTCCGTGGTGCGGGCCTTCTATGACCGCCTGCTGGACGCCACCCGACTGCCCGTCTGGGCCTACAACCAGCCGGCGCACTCCCACTTCGAGTTCACCGCCGACCAGGTCCTGGAACTGGCCGACCGGGGCGTTCGCGGGTACAAGGACGGAGGGCTGTCATACTACGCCTTCCAGCAGGTGTTGCACCGAGCGGACCGAGAGAGGCTGACGATCTTCACGGCGGTCCCGTCCCTTCTGTTCGCTGCATTGGTGGATGGTGCCGACGGTTTCATCGGCGGGCCGAACAACGTCCTCCCCCAATTCTACAACGCCCTCTACGCCGCCGTCAGAGCCGCGGAGTGGGACCGGGCCGTGGCCCTGGAGCTCCGGGCGGGGGAGGTGTTTCGCCTCTGCGGGGGACCGGGAGCCGTTCCCATGTGGCATGCCCTCCTGGCGGAGTTCGGTGTGGAAGCCGGGCACACGCGTCTGCCGCAGCCTCCGATCACCGAGGAGGTCCGAAGCTCGGCGGCTGGCAATGCCACCCGCCTGCGGCAGATCGTTGAAGAGCTGGGGATCGCGTGGTGAGGACCATGGCGACACGCTCCACGGTGGGATTGATAGGGGTGGGCACCATGGGCAGCCGCATCCTGGAGCGGCTGCTGGCGGCCGGGTACACGGTGGTCGCCCGGGATATCTCGCCGCAGGCCGAGCGCCGGGCGGCCCAGGCGGGCGCGGTGGTAGCCTCTTCTCCCGCAGAGGTGGCGCGGCAGGCCGGTATTGTGTTGCTCTCCCTGCCCATGCCCGCAGATGTCGACCGGGCGGTGACCGCCGAGGACGGGCTTCTAGCGGGCGCTGAGGCAGGCTCGCTGATCGTCGACCTGAGCACCGTGGATCCGGAGACGACCAGGCGCAACGCGGCCCTGGCGGCGGCCCGCGGCATCGGTTACCTGGATGCGCCTGTGCTGGGCCGGCCGCCTGCGTGCGGCCGGTGGACTCTGCCGGTGGGCGGAGCGGCCGCGGACCTTGAGCGCGCCCGCCCCGTGCTTGAGGTCATTGCGTCCCGGCTCATCCATGTGGGGCCCAGCGGCTGGGGCAACATCGTCAAGCTGCTTAACAACATGATGTTCTCCGCCATCAACGCCGTGACGGCCGAGGTGCTGGCCGTGTGCGCCGCGGTGGGTATGGACCCGCAGGTCTTCGTCACCACCGTGGCCGATAGCGGCGCCGCCACCGTGAGCAATCTCTTCCGCGAGCTAGGTCCCAAGATTCTCAACCGGGACTTCACCCCCGCATTCAGCCTGGGACTGCTGCACAAGGACGTCCGTCTGGCACTGGAGATGGCGGCAGCGGTGCGGGCACCCACCGTCATCACCCCGGCGACTGCCGTGCTCCTGGAGATGGCGCGGGCACGGGGATATGAAGCTGAGGACAGCAGCGCGGTGGTCAAGGTCCTGGAGGCGCTGACGGGCCGGGAGGTCCGGCCGCACCCGTCGGGACAGCCAGCGATAGGACAGCCATGATTAGCGTGCCACTGGAGTACGGCGACGGGATCATGACGGTGGAGGTCCCGAACTCTAGCTTGGTCTTCTGGCCCGGCCGCTCCCACCAGGATCCGCCGGAGGTGGATCCCGCTGAGGCTACCCGGCGAGCGCTGGAGGCGCCCCTGGGGCTGCCACCCCTTCGGGAGCTGGCCCGTCCGGGCAGCCGCGTGATCATCGCCTTCCCCGATCGGGTCAAGGGCGGGGCGCACGAGCGCGCGCACCGCAAGGTAGCCATCCCGCTCATAGTTCAGGAGCTGGAGCGAGCGGGCGTGCGCCTTGCAGACATCACCCTGCTCTGCGCCATGGGGCTCCACCGTAAGAACACCTACGAGGAGCTGGTCCACTACCTGGGACGTCCGCTCGTCCAGGCCTTCTGGCCGGACCAGCTGCTGATGCACGACGCGGAGGACCCCGCGGGCATCACCGCCCTGGGCACCACCGAGCACGGCGACGTGGTGGAGGTGAACCGGCTGGTGGCCGATGCCGACCTGGCCATCCTGGTGGGGCACACACAGGGGAATCCCTATGGGGGGTACAGCGGCGGGTACAAGATGGCGGCCACAGGCATCACCACGTGGCGGTCCATCCGCGGCCACCACAGCCCGCGGACCATGCTGCGCAGCGACTTCGTCCCCGTGAACGTGGAGCACAGCCACATGCGACGGCAGTTCGACGCTGTGGGCCGGGCCATCGAACGGGGCATGGGAAAGCGGTTCTTCTGCGTGGATGCGGTGCTGGGCACCGACGCACAGGTGCTCGGCGTCTTCGCCGGCGCTCCCGATGCCGTGCAGGAGGCGTCCTGGCCGCTGGCCTCCCGCCGTACGGACGTGGCCCTGGACATCGCCGAGCCTTTCGACGTGGTGGTCTTCGGCCTGCCGCGATCGTTTCACTACGGTCCGGGCATGGGCACCAATCCCATCCTGATGCTGCAGGCCATCGGGGCGCAGATTGTGCGCCATCGAGACGTCCTGCGGGATGGGGTGGTGGTCATCGCCGCCTCCGTCTGCGACGGCTGGTTCAACGACAGCTGGTTTCCCAGTTATCGGTTGGTCTTCGAGCGATTGGCGCAGGTGAACGAGTTGGCCGAGGTAAACGCCTTTGAGGAAGAGATCTCCACCGACCCGCGGTTAGTGTGGAAGTACCGGGCGGAATTCGCCTACCACCCCTTCCACGCCTTCTCCATGGTGTACATGGGTGCCGTCGCCCACCGTTATGCCGAGCGCATCTTCATTGTGGGGGCGAGGGCACCCGGCTTTGCCCGGGCCATGGGGTGCGTGCCCGTTGCCTCCTTCGCCGACGCCCTGCGCCAGGCGGAGCGCATCGTCGGCACGGCTCCGCGGATCCTTGTGCTGCCGCAGGCCTTTACCAGAGTCCCGGTCCACCTGAGGCGGGGGCGCCGGTGAGGATCCTGGACCTGACGCTGCCGCTGGCCGACGGCACCGCCGCGGGATTCGGCCTTCCTCCGGTCGTCCTGCACCTCTGGCAACCGGTTCCGCAGCGGGGGTGGTGGGCCACTGACATCCGGCTGCCCTCCCACATCGGCACACATGTGGACGCACCGCGTCACTGGCTGGCGGAGGGGGCCGGCGTAGAGAGCCTCCACCTGGATGTGCTGGTCGGTCCCGCGGACGTCCTCCACCTGGAGTCCCGCCCCGACCACGGTGAGATCACGGTGGCGGACCTGGCGAAGGCTTCCGTCACCGCTGCCTCTCCCCGTTGGCTGCTGGCGACTGGATGGGACCAGATGTACGGAAAGTCCGAGTACTTTAGCGCTTACCCGTCGCTGGCTCCGGAGGCGGCCTCATGGCTGGTGGAGCGCGGTGTGCGTCTGCTGGGCGTGGACACCCCCTCACTGAGCCGACCCGCCAACGCGGTGGTGCACCGTACCCTGCTGGCAGCCGGGGTGACCCTCGTGGAGGGCCTGTGCGGGTTGATGGCGCTGGCCGACCACGTGCAGATGTTGTGCGTGCTCCCGCTGCCTCTGCAGGGAGCCGATGGCGCACCGGTGCGCGCGGTGATCATCGAGGAGGACTGAGCATGCCGACCATGAGAGCAGCGCGCCTGTTCGCGACGCGGGATGTGCGGGTGGTGGAGGTGGAGCGCCCCCACCCCGGCCGCGGCGAGGTGGTGGTGCGGATCGCGTTCACCGGGATCTGCGGGACGGACATAGAGATCTACACGGGCAGAATGCCCTTCATCGCCATGGGCCTGATCCCCCTGCCCCAGACCCTGGGGCACGAATGGTCCGGCGTCATCGCGGAGGTGGGAGAGGGGGTGACAGAGTTCACCCCGGGCGACCGGGTAACCGGCGACGTGACCATATCCTGCCGGGTGTGCGAGTTCTGCAAGGCCGGCCGGTACAACATCTGCCCCCACCGTCGCTCGGTGGGGATTATCCGCAAGGACGGAGCGTTGGCCGAGTACCTGGTGATGCCGGCGCACCACGTATACCGCGTTCCCGATGGGCTCTCCCTGGAGGAAGCCGCGCTGACCGAGCCGGCCAGTTGCGCGGTGAACGCCGTGCGGCGCCTGGGCGTGCAGCCAGGAGACCGAATCGCCGTAGTGGGCGACGGCACGCTGGGCCTGCTGGCGCTGCAGGCGGCCCGAGCGGCCGGCGCGGGGATGGTGGTCATGATCGGCTCCCACGACGAGAAGCTGGCCGTGGCGCAAGAGCTGGGCGCGCACGCTGTGGTCAACCGTCACCGTGACGATGTGGTGCAGGCCCCGCTGCAGGCTTTCGGGGGGAAGATCGAGGGCGTGATTGAGGCTTCTGGCAATGCCGCGGCCGTAGGCCCTGCACTGCAGCTGCTGCGACCGGGAGGACGGATGGTGGTGATCAGCATCTACCATGAGCCGGTGCCTGCGCTGGATCTGGCGGCGTTGACCAGCAATGAGATCACCATCACCGGCACACTGGCCGGGCCCAACGTCTTTCCCGGGTTGCTGCGCCTGATGGCCGAGGGGAGGATCCGGACGCGGCCGCTCATCACACATCGGCTGCCGCTTGCCGGCGTGCCGGATGCGTTCAAGGCCATTGAGGGGCGGGTCGAACCTTACATCAAGATGGTCGTGGCGCAGGAGGCAACGTCGAGGCCTAACCCCGCCCACAGCTGACGCAGGCGTGAGTGGTCCAGGTGAGCATAAGGAGTGAGCAATGCCGAAGTGGATGAGGGTATTCGGGCAACTCCGTGAGATCCAGGGTCTGCCTGAGAAGAAGGAGGTGCTGCCAGTGATGCGACGCACGTGGAAGGATGTGCTCGTAATTGTGGGCGTGTTGTTGATGGCTATGACCATCGGGGCGCCGGCGGGTGCGCAGGGCCCCCGCTACCCTGCCAAGCCCATCACCATCCTTGTCGGCTGGCCGGCCGGAGGGGCCACGGATCTGCTGGCCCGGACATTGGCCGAGGCGGCAAAGCCCCACTTCGACCAGCCCCTAGTGGTGGTGAACCGTCCCGGGGGTGCAGGAACCATTGCTACTGCCGAATTGGTCAATGCCGCACCAGACGGCTATACCCTGCTCCTTCAGGCCATCGCCGTCGTCGCGGTCCAGCCACACCTGCGCAAAGTCCCCTACACCATCGATGATATGATTCCGGTCATCCACCTGGGGAGAAATCCTACCACCATCGGTGTGCGGTCTGACGCTCCATGGAAGACCCCACAGGAGTTCATCGAGGCAGCCCGCAGGGATCCGGGGCGTATTCGCATCGCGGCCCCGGGTGTAGGCACGATCCCACACCTCAACGCCGTCCTGCTGACAGGTTGGGCTAAGGTGAGTGTGACCTTTGTCATCACCACCGGCGGCGCCATGTCCGTAGCGCAACTGCTGGGTGGTCACGTGGAAGCCATTGCACAGCACTATAACGACTATGTGGCCCAGGCGGAAGCGGGACGCATCCGTCCGCTGGGCGTCTTCTCGGAGGCACGCAATCCGCTGTTCCCGGAAGTGCCCACATTTAAGGAGTTCGGTTACAACATCACTGGAGAAGTCTACAACTTCATCGTGGTCCCCAAGGGAACCCCCGAGCCGGTGAGAAGGTACCTCCACGATCGGTTCAAGCGGGCACTCGGCGAACGCATGATGCAGGAGTGGGCCAAGAAGGCCCTCTACACCATCGAATATCTCGGACCAGAGGACACCGATAAGCGCATCCGCTACTGGAACAAGATCTACGCTGACGTGGTGCGGATGCTGGGAATCGGGGAGCGCTGAATCCCGTGAGGCCAAGACCTGGCCTTAGTCCTCACGCTGCTGCCAGCATCGTCGTGGCCATCCTGTCTGCTCTCTACCTCGCTGCGGCCAGGAGCTACAGGCTGGGGAGCCTGACGAATCCGGGCGCTGGTCTCTTTCCCATCCTTGTGGGGGTCGCCCTACTGGTCACATCCCTGGCGCTGTTTCTGGCGGAGATGATCGTTGCGCGATTGCCCAGCACTCCCACCGCCGTCCCCACCACTGTCCGCCCCCAGACACCGTTCGTGGACCGGACGATGCTGGCGTTTGCTGGCGTCTCCGTTCTCTACCCGCTTGCGATGACCGTTGCGGGGTTCGAAATCGCTACAGCCATTGCCCTCGCCGGGATGTCTTTGGCGATGGGGGAACGACGGATTACGCGGCTGCTCCTCCTGGGCGTCCTCGGCGCCGCCGCAGGCCATCTGCTCTTCCGCCGGTTCCTGGGCGTGCCGCTGCCGTGAGCGTCTTCCACGGCCTCCTCCATGGGTTTCTCGTAGCGGCCACGCCATCCAACCTGCTCGCCGCGTTTGTCGGCGTCGTAGTGGGTACCGTGGTCGGTGTGCTCCCGGGTATAGGCGTGATCGGCGCCATGGCGCTGCTGCTGCCATATACGTTCACCCTCGACGTGCGCGCCGGGCTCATCATGCTGGCCGGGATCTGGTACGGGGCGATGTACGGCGGCAGCACCACGTCGATCCTCATCAACCTCCCTGGAGAAGCCGCGAGCGTGGTCACCACCCTCGACGGCTACCAGATGGCGCGCAAGGGGCGTGCGGGGGCGGCGCTGGCCGTGGCCGCCATAGGCTCCTTCGTGGCAGGAACGTTTGGGTTGGTCGGCCTGACGCTGTTCGCCCCCGCACTGGCCAACGCCGCCCTGGCCTTCGGTCCACCGGAGTTTCTGGCCGTAAGTGTGCTGGGTTTCGTGTTGCTGAGCCGACTGACAGGGGGATCGGCCATTGCGTCACTTTTGATGATCTTTGCGGGGATGGCCCTGGCCACCGTCGGCATGGACCTCATGTCGGGGATCAACCGGTTCACATTTGGCGTGCTCCAGCTCAGCACTGGAATTGAACTGGCGCCCCTGGTGATGGGGCTCTTCGGCATTGCGGAGATCCTGACGGTGGTCTCCAGGCCTTACGCGGTGGAGATGGCGCGGGTGCGGTGGCGCCAGCTCTATCCGTCGGCGGGGGAACTGAGGCGGTCGGTCAAGCCCATCGCCCGGGGCAGCGTGCTTGGGTTCCTGGTCGGCCTCATTCCCGGCCCAGCCGTGGTTATGGCCTCGTTTGCCTCGTACGCCATAGAACGACGGCTCTCTCGTCATCCCGAGGAGTTTGGGAGAGGGGCCATTGAGGGCGTCGCCGGTCCGGAGTCGGCCAACAACTCAGCCACCTCGGGGGCCATGATCCCGCTGCTGGCCCTGGGGCTTCCCTTTGCACCTGCCACCGCCATGCTGCTGGGCGGTTTCATGATCCATGGTGTGACCCCCGGCCCACTGCTCATGATCCAGCACCCCGACGTATTCTGGGGGCTCGTCGCCAGCATGTATATTGGCAACATGATGCTCCTCGTCCTGAACCTTCCTCTCGTTCCTGCCTTCGCCAGTATTATCCGCACGCCTCCTCGGGTCCTGATGCCCATCATCATGGTCGTCTCCGTGGTCGGAGCATACTCAATCAACAACCGCCTCTTCGATGTCTGGGTGATGCTGGCTGCAGGTGCGCTTGGCTACCTGCTGCGCAAGGCGGATCTGCCTGCCGCCCCGCTGGTCATAGGTTACGTCCTGGGCCCCTTCATCGAGGTTTACGCCCGTCAGTCGCTTCTGATGCTGTACGGTAACCCATGGGCGATCTTCGTGAGGCCTATCGCCGCTGGATGCCTGGCCCTAACGGCGGTTGTCGCTCTGGTTCCTGCAGTTGCCCGGGCGGCGCGAACCGCCACGCGAAAGGTGTGAAATATGGCGGGTGCCAGCCGGGAGAATGAGGAGCCGGCCGATGGATGAGCACAGGCCCTGCCCGCGTGTAGAGATTCACCAGCTGGCACGCTACTGCTCGGCTGTCTTTGCGGCCGCCGGCGTGGAGGCCCGTGAGGCAGCGGAGGTTGCCCATGCACTGGTGTGGGCCGAGGCCAAGGGCGTCGTTTCGCATGGTCTCCGCCTGCTACCCATCTACGTGAGGCGGTTTCAGGCAGGCCTCGTCCGGTCGCCGGCGCCGCTGCGGCCGGTGCGCGAGGGACCTTGCTGGGTGGTGTTGGATGGCGGTGCCGGGTTTGGTCCCGTGCTGGGGACCCTCGCCGTCGACGAAGTCGCCCGCCGTGCCAGGAGCGGAGGATTGGGTGCAGTCTGGGTGCGTAACGCAACGCACTTCGGTGCGGCCGGTTACTACGCCTGGCAGATCGCAAGTCTAGGCATGATCGGCTGCGCATTGTGCAATGCAGCTCCGGCCATGACGGTGTGGGGTGCCAGGGAGGTGTCCATCGGCACCAATCCCATAGCACTAGCCGCACCTGGAGGGGACGGCACTCCGGTTTTGCTCGACATCGCCACGAGCGTTGTATCGCGACAGACGGTCAACCTGGCTCGCGAGCGCGGCACTCGCATTCCCCTCGGATGGGCCCTGGACGCGGAAGGACGTCCAACCGACCTACCCGAACGTGCGGCGATGCTGCTACCGTTCGGTGCGTACAAAGGCTCCGGCCTTGCCATTTTCGTCGAAATCCTGTGCGGTCTGGTGGGAGGAGCGTGCTCGCGACACGAGATCGGCCGCCTCGCCTACGACTTTGATCGCCCCGAGGGGGTCGGACACTTCTACCTGGCCATCGACCTGGGACAGGTCTCGGAGCTGACCTCGTATCGCCAGCGGATGCGCCAGATGATGCAGGCCATCCATGACCTGCGCCCGGCTGAGGGCGTGGATCGAGTACTCCTGCCTGGCGAGCGAGAGTTCGCCACCGAGGCGATGCACCTGCGGGACGGCCTGCCGCTGGATCCCTCCGTGGCGGAGCAAGTGTTCGCCGTGGGAGATGCCCTGGGGGTACCCAGGCCAGCCTTGGCATGAGCATCCGGTAGCCCACACAGGTCAGAGTCCGGTCGCTCCGAGGTCCATCCCTCAAATCTGGTACCATGCGCCTGGTCTTTGGCTCAGGAGGTGCGCGTAGTCAGGGATCTCTCCTTTGGCGTCAGCCATTATGCCCTCCCACAGCCTGCCGACCGCATCCCTGTGCAGGTCGGCCACGTTCTCGCACTGCTCGGGGTCCCGTGCGAGGTCAAACAGCTGCACGTCGGATCCATCCCGCTGCGCTATCAGGGCGAACTCGCGGTCCATGGCCCACACGTAGTCCCTGAAGATGCAGGTCACGTAGTCGCGCGTGTGAAGATCCTCGCCGCGGACGAGGGGCGTCAGATCGATCCCGTCCATAGGTAGCGGAGGTCGTACGCCCAGTAAGCCCAGGATCGTCGGAGGCAGGTCGTGGTGCTGGACGAACTCATCTACCCGGCGGCCCGCGCCCAGCCCTTCCGGGCACCGCAGAAGGAAGGGCACATGCACCAGCTCCGGGTAGAGCCCGCGGGGGACCTTGCCGACGAGGCCATGCTCGCCGAGCTGGTGACCGTGGTCCGAGATGAAGATTACGACGGTGTCTTCCAACCGGCCGACGTCACGCAGGGTGTCCATAAGACGGCCCAGCCAGCGATCCACCATGGTCACCTCTCCCGCGTAGCATGCCCGCATGTAGCGCAGTTCATCGGGCGAGAGATAGTCCGCCTCCCCATACATGGGCATGATCAACTCGCGGCCTGTGTAGCCCGGATAGTACAGGTCACGGTACCACTGCGGAGGGTCCCAAGGCTCGTGGGGATCAAAGGCGTCCACCACGAGGAAGAACCTTTCGGCGTCCCGGTTTTCCTCGAGCCAGCGCATTCCTTCCCGGAAGACCTGTGCTGCTGGCCAGTCTTCTTCGCGCCGCCGGTCCTGGGCATTGGCCAGGTGCTCCCGCAGGATGACCTCGGCACGCGATCCGCGCATGGCCGGGCTCAGGTACCGGTCCAGGTCGACGGCTGGAGGGGCAGATCGGTAACGGTCCCGCTCCTGACCTCGGATCCACCGCCACTCATCGAAACCTCTGTGGAAGTTCATCGAAGGCTTGAACATGTGGAAGACGTCGCTGATCAGTGCTGTCCGATACCCCTCGTGCTGGAGGATTTCAGCGAGCGTGACCTGCTCCTCGGGGATCGGCTGCCAGCCCGGAACTCGAACGGTGTCGCCCTTTCGCGGAAACCATTCCCGGCAAGGAAAGGTTCTCCGACCGGTGTGTAGGGTGCGCCGCACCGGTATCGTGGGCAGCACCTCGGGGTATGCGCAAGTGAACAGGATGCTCTCCGTAGCCAGGTGATCGATGTTCGGCGTGCGAATCCACGGGTTCCCATAGCAGCCCAGGTGATCGGCCCGCAGAGTATCGGAAATGATCACTATGACGTTCATCGGTCACCCTCGTGTGTAATGGACTACTTCTTCAGACCCAGGTACTCCACTAGTCTGCCATACTCCTCAAACGAGGCCCACAGCTCTCGTGTTAGCGCTCCCGGCGGCTGGTAGTCGATCTCAAAATCTGCCTTCCGCGCCAGGTCCACAAAGGTAGGCTCGGCCAGCGCTTTCTTGAAGGCATCATGAAGAACCACGATGATAGTTCGAGGTGTGTTCTTGGGGGCGAACAGGAAGTAGTAGACCCCCCGAGTGATATCGTAGCCCAGCTCTTTGAATGTCTGCGCCTGGGGAAATCGTGAATTCCGCTGCGGCTGGAAGACACCGATCACGCGGATTCTTCCCGCCTCCACGTACCCCATTATGGCTGCGGGATGAGCAAGAGCGAGGTCCACGTGCCCGCCGAGCAGGGCGGCCACCTGCCGCGGCCCTTCGAAGGGGACAACCACCATGTCCACCTGCGCCAGCAGCTTGAGCTGTTCCAGGTTCAGGTGGAGGATTGTGCCGATGCCGGGGACCCCTACCCTCAGCTTTCCTGGGTTCGCGCGTGCATACTCAAGAAGCTCCGACGCCGTCTTCCACGGTGCGTCGCTACGAACGAAGAGGACGATGGGCAGATTGACGAGCTTCAGGATAGGGGTGATATCACCCGGGTTCTTGTACGGTAGAGCGGAGAGATACGGCTGCACGGTGAGAATCGCCACGGCGCCGAGGCCGATGGTGTAACCGTCGGGTCTGGCCAAGACTACTTCCGAAACGCCCACTGTGCCCGCACCCCCCGCCCGATTCACGACGGCAACAGGTTGGGGCAGATGCTTCCTCACCGCCTCCGCGATGCCGCGGCCCACTATGTCGGTGGCTCCACCTGGGGGAAAGGGTACGATGAGCGTGACAGGTCTCCTGGGATAACCGGCGGCGGCCACAGGAGAGAACATCGCGAGCAGTACCGAGAGCATCGTTACGGTTGCAAGGACTCTCAACATGGCATCCTCCCTCCTTGCTGTTAACCAATCGGTCTCGTCAGCCTGTTACTAGGGCAGGGGCACGGCCAGCCACATGCGGAAGATTGCGTATGTGGCCGCGACGCCGCCTGCCACCAGCAGTAGAAGCCGCAGCGTCCGTCGTTCGCCCATGGCCAGGGCCATCGCCGGGAGGGCCAACGCCGTCGCCACCTCGAAACCGATAGCTCGAATGGCCAGCGGGTAGAGGGCAACGGTGAGGGCAAACGGAAGCAGGCGGGAAGTGGGGCGCCGCCGCGGCTCGCCGGCAACCGCTGGATGTGCAGCCGATCCGTTTCCTGCCTCGCTGGCCCGCCCTGAGTATTCGGAAATCAGTACCACCGCGGCCGTCAGCAGCAGGGCAATACCCGTAGCTACCGGGAACATGCCCGCGCCCGGATTCGAAGCGTTCCCAAACCGGTAGGTCCTCGCCTCCAGCAGGTAGGCGGCAGACAGGGCCAGGACTATGAGCGCCGCTACACCGCGTGGTGACGGGCGCAGGCTGTATTTCCTCCTCGTTCCCGTCATCGGGTTCAGCTACTTCTTCATGCCCAGGTACTCGATCAGCCGCCCGTACTGCTCATAAAGCAGCCAGAGCTCTCGGGTAAGAGCCCCGGCATCCTGGAAGCTGATCTCAAATCCCTGCTCCTGCGACATGCGCACGAAAGCTGGAGACTCCAGAGCTTTGCGGAAGGCATCGCGCAGGATGATGACGAGTGTCTTCGGTGTGTTCTTTGGGGCGATGAGGAAGTAAAAGACGCCCCGAGAAACATCGTACCCCAATTCCCTGAAGGTTGGGGCGTCGGGGAAGATGGGCAGGCGCTTCGGCTCAAACACGCCGACGACCCGTAACTTTCCCGCTTCCACGTGGGGCACAATGAGGGAAGGATGACTGACACCGCCCTCAATATGACCACCCAGAACAGCGGCAACCTGGCCGGGGGAGGTGAATGAGACAATAGGCATGTCCACTCGTGATAGGATCTTCAGCTCCTCCAGGTTAAGGTGGAGGATCGTTGCTACCCCGCCGTGCCCCACACGGAATTTCCCCGGATTGGCCTGCGCGTAGCTCAGCACGTCTCTTGCCGTCTTCCACGGTGCGTCGCTCCTGACAAACATGACGATGGGCAGGTTGGCCACACGCATGATGGGCGTGTAGTCGCTAGGCGTGTTGTATGGCAATTTGGAAAGGTGTGGCTGGACGGTGGCCATGGCCACGGCAAACATGCCGATCGTGGAGCCGTCGGGCTTTGCGCCGACAACTTCCGCGAAGCCGATGGTGCCCGAAGCGCCGGGTTTGTTCACGACCACGGCCCGGACTGGAAGAAACCGCTGGGCGGCATCCACGAGAGCCCGCCCGATGATGTCGGTACCGCTGCCCGGCGCTCCCGGGACCACGAAGGTGATGAGCCGACTGGGATACCGCGGCGCGGCGCTTGCGGTCATGGCCACCAATGCCACCAGGAGTAAACCCGTTATCATCCGCGACGTACTCTTCATCGAGCCACCCTCCTCGATGCCAGGTGTTGGCGGGTCATGCCGTATCCATCCTGGTCCCTGCTAGGTCGGAGATACCTAGCATACGCACCAGGCGGCCGTACTGCTCAAACAGTGCTGCCAGATCGACGGCCAGCTCCTCCGGTCCCTGGTAGTCGATGGTGAAGCCCTGTTCCGCTGCCAGGGCGACGAACGATGGTGCGGTGATCGCAGCGTGAAATGCGTCGTGGAGTGTTCCGATGATTTCCCTGGGCGTCCCTCGGGGTGCGACCAGGAAGTGGTACGGGCCAAGCGTCAGGTCATAGCCGAACTCGCGCACCGATGGTGCCTCGGGGAACAGTGGTGACCTGGTGGTGTGGAAGACCGCGAGGACGCGCAGGTGTCCGGACCGCACCCCCCGGAGAACGGCGTTCTGGTTCGCCACCGCCAGATCCACCTGACCCTGCAGCAGGCCGTCCAGTTGTTTTGGACCTTCGAAGACAACCTCGGTGACACGCACGCCGGCCATGTGTAGCAATTGGGCGACGTTCAGGTGCGAGATTCTGCCGATCCCGGGCAGCCCCAGGCGCAGGCTACCCGGTCGCTTCCGGGCATCCTCAAGCAATGCCGGCAGCGAGGACCAGAGGGCGTCGTGTCGCACGACGAGCACTGTGGGCAGGCTGGCCACACGAATGATCGGCGCGCAGTCAGCCGGGGAACGGTAAGGTAGTCTGCGCAAATGCGGCTGGACTGCAAGGATGGCCACAGCCGCGAGCCCCAGGGTGCGGCCGTCCGGGGGAGCGCGGAGGACCTCTGCGATGCCCACCGTACCGTCTCCTCCCGGTCGAAACTGCAGACGCAGCGGCCCCGGCAGGTGGGGACGCGCAGCCTCTGCCAGCCCCCGCCCCATGGCATCGACCACGCCCCCTGGAGCGAAGGGGATGGTGAGCACAAAATCCCTTTGGCCGGCCTCAGGTGAGCCAGTCAATCCCACGCACCCGCCCCGCCTTACGGCGAAGAGCCACCTTGCATTATAGCTCTTTTACATTTAGAATGTAACATGTAAGGTTTCTCCTACAGCCTGGCGCAGGGCCCGTCTATGAAGTCTTCGTCCGACCGCACAGAGCCCGTCCTCCTGGCTATGCATATCGGGGGTAGGTGGGTGGACGGGCGATCCGGGCAGCGTACGACCGTGATGAGTCCAGCCACCGGTGGTCCCGTGGCCGTGGCTCCTTGTGGTGTGCGGGAGGATGCCCGCGAGGCGCTCGCCGCAGCCAAAGAGGCGCAATCCACTTGGGGCCGCACCTCGGTCGCGGAACGGACCCGCCTCTGTCGGCGTATTGCCGACTTGATTCAGCAGCGCGCCGAGGCGTTGGCCCGATGGATCACCCTGGAGCAGGGCAAGCCCCTGCACGCGGAAGCACAAGCGGAAGTGCAAAACGCGGCTTTGTGGTTTCGCTTGGCCGCCGAGTACGCCATGGCGCTGGAGACACCGCTGATTCCCGTGGAGAATCCTCACAAACGGGCCTTCACCCTGCTCCAGCCGCGTGGCGTGTACGCCATCATTACGCCCTGGAACTTCCCTCTGGGGATCCCCAGCCAGTTGATCAGTGCCGCGCTGGTCATGGGCAACAGCTTCGTCTGGGTTCCGGCACCGACCACACCCACCTGCGCGGTCAAACTCATGGAGTGCCTGGTGGAGGCGCCGCTGCCACCGGGTGTGGCCAACCTTGTTCTCGGTCCCGGCCCGGTTGTGGGCGACGAAATCGCCGGGCATGAAGCCACCGATGCCGTGGCCTTCGTCGGGAGTTCCGCGACGGGGCGAACCGTGGCGGCGCGTGCGGCAGGAAAGCCGCAGCTGCTGGAGCTCGGAGGCAATGGCCCTACGGTGGTGCTCGCCGATGCAGACCTGAACCTGGCCATACCCAGGATCCTGGCGGGGTGCACGCGGAATGCGGGGCAGGTATGCTCGGCGACCGGGCGGATCCTGATCCATCGATCATTGCAGGAGCCGCTGGCCGAACGACTCAGTGAAGCCATGCGCCGGATCAGGGTGGGCGACCCCTTCGAGCCGCAGACGCATATGGGCCCGTTGCACAACGAGCGGACGGTGCGCACGGTGGAGGAGCACCTGGCAGATGCCAGTGCGCGTGGCGCACGCATCGTCTATGGAGGCCACCGCCTGCAGGGGCTGCCTACCCCGCTATACTTCCTCCCTGCGGTGGTGGCCGACGTGCCAGCAGAAAGTCGTCTCCACCTGGAGGAGACATTTGGCCCGGTAGCGGCCCTCATCCCCTTCGATGACGAGGCTGACGTCCTGCGCCTGGCCCAGGCCAGTCCGTACGGCCATACCGCGGCCATCTTCACCCGCGACGTGGCCCGTGCATTTCGACTGGCGGAGTGCCTGCGCGTCGGTTTGGTGAACATCAACGACAACAGCTTCCCCGGCGATCCCCGGGTTCCCCGCGGAGGTGCTTCCGGCACCATCAGCGGCCTCGGGCGCCGAGGAGGGAAGTACACCCTGCTGGAGATGGCTGACCTGAAGACCGTCGTGCTGGACGTCGGCGGGACGGATCGTTCCCGGTGAGCGCCATCGAGGGTTTGCTGCACGGGTTTGCCGTGGCACTGAGCGCACGGAACCTGGCCGCTGCATTCTTCGGCGTCGTCATCGGCACCATCGTCGGGGTCCTCCCCGGGATTGGCTCTGTGGCCACCATGGCCCTCCTCTTTCCATTCACCTTCACCCTTGACGCCAGTGCCGCCGTGATCATGCTGGCCGGCATCTACTATGGCGCCATGTACGGGGGAAGCACGACCTCCATACTCGTCAGTGTGCCCGGCGAAGCGGCGAGCATGGTCACCGTCTTTGATGGCTATCAGATGGCCCGCAGGGGGCGGGCCGGAGCGGCGCTGGCCGTCGCCGCCATCGGCTCGTACGTCGCAGGGACGCTGGGTGTGGTGGGGCTGACGTTCTTTGCCCCCGCACTGGCGGGTGCGGCGCTCGCATTCGGCCCGGCCGAGTACTTCAGCGTCTGTCTCCTGGGCTTGGCCCTGCTCACCCGTCTGACCGGCGGTTCGGCGTCTCACTCCATCATGACGGCACTCATCGGCATCGCCCTGGGAACGGTTGGGCCGGATCTGATGTCTGGCATTGATCGGTTTACCTTCGGCAGATTGGCGCTCCGCGGCGGCATCGCCCTCCCCGCGTTGGTCATCGGACTCTTCGGTTTCGCCGAGGTGCTGACCATCGTGGCACGACGATCGGGCGATGTGACGTACGTGCCTGTGGGATTCCGCGGGCTCTATCCATCCATCGCGGAACTGCGGCGGTCCCTGGGACCGATTCTCCGCGGTAGCATCCTTGGGTTTGGTATCGGGCTGATTCCCGGTCCCGCCCCCTTGCTCTCGTCTCTGGCATCGTACACGACTGAACGTCGACTGTCGCGACGACCAGAGGAGTTCGGCCGGGGCGCAATTGAGGGGGTGGCCGGCCCGGAGGCTGCCAACAACGCGGCCACATCGGGGGCGCTGGTACCGTTGCTGGCCCTGGGGTTACCGTTTGCCCCGGCCACAGCCATGCTGCTAGGGGGGTTCGTTGTCCATGGAGTCACCCCCGGCCCCCTGCTCATGTCGCAACATCCGGATGTCTTCTGGGGTCTTGTGGCTAGCATGTACATCGGCAACGCCATGCTCCTGGTCCTGAACTTGCCCCTCGTCCCGCTGTTTGCCAGCATCACGCGGACCCCGATGGCGATTCTCGTACCTCTCGTTGTTACCATTTCGGTGGTGGGGACCTATTCCGTGAACAACCGGCTCTTTGACGTGGGCGTCATGCTGGCTGCTGGCGTCCTGGGGTACGGGCTGCGGCAGGGTGGTCTGCCTCTTGCCCCGCTGGTGGTGGGGTTCGTCTTGGGGCCTCTGCTGGAGGTGTATCTCCGGCAGACGCTGCTCTTGTACCAGCGCGAATTGTGGGTGATATTCACCAGGCCGCTGACAGTGA
>Ga0101945_1000983_pt1 | contig 35035 bp, 31 predicted proteins | sample DewCreD2012metaG_2_FD_75246 | JGI IMG/M metagenome (GOLD analysis project Ga0101945, IMG submission 75246) | Hot spring sediment bacterial and archeal communities from British Columbia, Canada, to study Microbial Dark Matter (Phase II) - Dewar... ... | reverse complement strand
AGGAGGGGAAGTACCACTTCGACGGTCACCGCAACTGCAACCAGCGCCTGGCTCCCCGGGAGACCAGGGCGCTGCAGGGGATCTGCCCGGTCTGCCGCCGCCCGCTCACCGTGGGTGTGATGCACCGCGTGGAACTGCTGGCGGACCGCGAGGAGGGCTATGTCCCGGAGAGGGCGGTCCCCTATCGCAGCCTGATCCCTCTGGAGGAGATCATCGCCGAGGCTCTCGGTGCGCAGGTGGGCACCGCCGCCGTACGCGAGGAGTATCTGCGGCTGTGCCGGGAATTCGGCGGCGAGTTCCGCGTCCTGCTGGACGTGCCGCCGGAGGAGCTGGCGCGCGTCGCCTCACCCAGGGTCGTGGAGGGGCTGCGCCGCGTGCGCGAGAGCCAGGTGCAGATCGTCCCCGGCTACGACGGTGTCTTCGGCGAGATCCGCATCTTCGCGGAAGCACCCGCTCCGGCCGCGGAGGAGTCCCTCCTCCCCAGGGAGCCCGCCGGCTCCCAGATGCGTCTCTTCTAGCCGCAGCGTGGCCACCGTCATCCTACATCCCGGTCGGGAGGCGCGCCTGGCCGGGGGCCACCAGTGGATCTACGCCAGCGAGATCCGCTCCATCGACGGGACAGCGCAACCCGGCGACGTCGTCGACGTGCGCGCCGCCGACCGCACATTCCTGGGGCGCGGCTATTTCAATCCCCGCTCCACCATCGCCATCCGCCTGCTCACCCGGCAGCGGGAGGCCATCGACGACGCCTTTTTCCGCCGCCGCCTGGAGGAGGCGCTGGCGCTGCGCCGCCGCGTGGTCTCCGGGACCACCGCGTGCCGCCTGGTCTCCAGCGAAGGGGACGGCCTGCCCGGGCTGGTGGTGGACCGCTACGGCGACCTGCTGGTGGTGCAGGTGCTGACCCTCGGCATGGCCCGCCACCAAGACAGACTCGTCCGCCTGCTCCAGGAGCTGGCGCAGCCTGCGGCCATCTACGGGCGCAATGACATGCCCGTGCGCCGCCTGGAAGGCCTGCCGCAGGAGGCGGGATTCCTGGCCGGCGAGGCGACTCTGCTGGTGGACATCGAGGAGGGGGGCCTGCGCTTCCGCGTGGACGTTGCGGGGGGGCAGAAGACCGGCTTCTACCTGGACCAGCGGGAGAACAGGCAGGCCGTAGAGGCCTACGCCCGGGGTGAGGTCCTGGACGCCTTCTGCTACACGGGCGGGTTCGCCCTGCACGCCGCCCGCGCCGGAGCCAGGGTGCTCGGGGTCGACAGCTCGGCGGAGGCGGTGGCGGCGGCCGCCGCGCACGCCCGGTGGAACGGCTTGGCTGAGCGCTGCACCTTTCAGGCGGGGAATGCCTTCGACATCCTGCGCGCCCTGGCCAGGGAGGGGCCACGTTTCGACGCAGTCATCCTCGATCCGCCGGCCTTCGCCCCCAGCAGGCGCGCCCTCCCCAGGGCGGCCGCCGCCTACAAGGAGATCAACCTGCGGGCCCTCAAGCTGCTCCGCCCCGGCGGCATCCTGGTCTCCTGCTCCTGCTCCGCACACGTCAGCGAGGAGCTCCTCTGCGCGCTGGTGGCGGAGGCGGCTTTCGACGCCCGTCGCCGCGTCCGCCTCCTGGAGGCGCGCGGGCAGTCCCGCGACCACCCCGTCCACCCGGGGATGCCGGAGACCCGCTACCTGAAGTGCCTCATCCTGGAAGTCGAGTGAGCCGGCGGCTTTGCCGCAAGGGCCGGAAGGCCTATAATCGGACCGTGGAGGTCCTCCACGTGAGGCCCACTTGAGCGCAGCGACGAGAGGGAGTAAGGCGGCTAGACAACTGGCGACGGCTACGCTTCAGGGGAGGGAGCCCCGGGGGCCCCTCCCCTGGCGTTTCGCATGACGGGAGGCGGAGGTGCCCTTGGGACGAGGCCAGATTCAGATTACCGACGACCTGGATGCCCTGCTGGAGGTCCTGCCTCCGGCCATCCGCGCCGCCCTGGAGCGGCAGGAGGATCTGGACCAGCTCCTGGAGGTCGTGCTGGACCTGGGGCGGCTGCCCGAGGCGCGCTTCCCCGGATCGGTGGTCTACCTGAGCGGCAGCCCAACCACCCGCGAGGAGATCAAGCACGTGACCAGCCGGGTGGGCGCCTTCGGAAAGGACAACCGTGCCGGGATCGAGCGCACCCTGCACCGCATCTCCGCCATCCGCAACCGCCAGGGGGAGATCATCGGCCTGACCTGCCGCGTGGGGCGGGCCGTCTTCGGCACCGTGGAGGTCGTCCGCGATGTGATCGAGCAGGGCAAGTCCCTCCTCCTGCTGGGGCGGCCGGGCGTGGGCAAGACCACGCTGCTGCGGGAGGCGGCGCGCGTGCTCGCCGACGAGTTCAAGAAGCGCGTGGTCATCGTGGACACCAGCAACGAGATCGCCGGAGACGGTGACATCCCCCACCCGGGGATCGGTGGGGCGCGGCGCATGCAGGTGCCGGAGCCCTCCCTGCAGCACGCGGTGATGATTGAGGCCGTGGAGAACCACATGCCCGAGGTCATCGTCATCGACGAGATCGGCACCGAGGCGGAGGCGCTGGCGGCGCGCACCATCGCCGAGCGCGGCGTGCAGCTCATCGCCACGGCCCACGGCAACACCCTGGACAACCTGCTGCAGAACCCCACCCTGGCCGATCTGATCGGTGGCATCCAGGCGGTGACCCTCTCCGACGAGGAAGCGCGGCGGCGGGGGACGCAGAAGACGGTGCTGGAGCGCAAGGCCCCACCCACCTTTGACGTGATCATCGAGATCCAGGAGAAGGACCGCCTGGCCGTGCACCACGACGTGGCCGCGGTGGTGGACCGCTTCCTCCGCGGCGTCGCGCCGCGCCCCGAGCTGCGGGTACGCACCGAGGCGGGAGAGGTGGAGATAACCCAGCCGCCGCCTAAGGTGGAGGCGTGGGCGCCGGCCGGTCCCCTGACTCCCGCAGCGGCGGCAGACGGAACGCGCCCGGGGCGGCGCGTCCTGCGCATCTATCCCTTCGCCGTCAGCCGCAACCGTCTGGAGCGGGCCATCCGCGAGCTGCGGGTGCCCGCCTACATCACCGACACCCTGGCCGACGCCGACATGGTGCTGTCCATCCGCTCCCAAGAGAAGCGCCGTCCCAAGAAGCTGGCCGACGCCCAGGCGCGGGGCATCCCCCTGCACGTCATCAAGAGCAACACGGTCTCACAGATCCAGGCGTTCCTGCGGGAGGTGTTCGACGTCGAGGAGTACCTGGGCGAGGAGACCGCCGCCCTGCGCGAGGTGGAGGAGGCCATCGCCGAGGTATTCGAGTCGGCGCAGCCCGTAGAGCTCTCCCCGCAGAACTCCTACGTGCGGCGGCTGCAGCACCAGCTCATCCAGCGCTACGGCCTGGCCTCGGAGAGCCGCGGCGAGGAGCCTCTGCGCCGCGTCGTCATCTTCCCCAAGTAGGCCGGCGTCCCGCGTGCGCGGTTTCTTCATCACGCTGGAGGGCCCGGACGGAGCGGGCAAGAGCACGCAGGGCCGCCTGCTGGAGAATTACCTGCGGGGAGCCGGCCTGGAGGTGGTCTCCACCCGAGAGCCCGGCGGAACCCCCATCGGCGAGCGCATCCGTCGGATCCTGCTGGACAACGCCCACGCGGAGATGGCCGCGGAGACGGAGATGCTGCTCTTCGCCGCCGCCCGGGCGCAGCTCGTGCGCCAGGTGGTGCGTCCTGCGCTGGCCCGCGGCGCCACCGTGCTCTCGGAACGCTACGTGGACGCCTCCCTGGCCTACCAGGGGTTCGGCCGCGGCCTGGAAGTGGGGCTGGTGCGCACGGTTAACGAGGCGGCGACCGGCGGGCTCCTTCCCGACCTCACCGTCCTGCTGGACATCGACCCGGAGGTGGGCCTCCAGCGGGTGCGGGCCGCGGCGCGGGGCGGCGCCGGGGGCGGCGACCGTCTGGAGCGGGAGCCGTTGGCCTTCCACCGGCGTGTGCGGGCAGGATTCCTGGAGCTGGCGCGCGAATCGCCGAAGCGATTCGCCGTCGTCGACGCGCAGGACGACGTGGAACGCGTGCACCAGGCAGTGGTTAGGGCGGTGCAGGACCTGCTCGCCGGCCGGAGGTAAGCCGCGGCGAATCTGCCGGGGGAGGGGGCGGGGGCGATCAAACTTGTCCTTGCCGTCGTGCAGGAGAAGGACGGTGGGCGGCTGATGGAGGCCCTCACCGCCGCCCAGTTCCAGGGGACGATGCTGGCCAGCACGGGCGGATTCCTCCGCGAGGGAAACAGCACCATCCTCATCGGTGTCCAGGACGAGCAGGTGGAAGAGGTGCTGGGAATTATCCATAAGGTCTGTCACCGCCGGGAGCAGTTGCTCAGCCCCATGCCGCCGGTGGTAGAGCCCGTGGACTCCTACGTCACCTATCCCGTGAAGGTGGAGGTCGGGGGGGCCATCGTCTTCGTCCTGGGCGTGGACAGGATGGAGCGCATCTAGCTCCACCCACATGCCCTTCCGCGAGATCGTCGGCCAGCCGCACGCCACCCTCCTTCTGCGCTCCGTCCTGCGCACGCAGCGGTGGGCGCACGCCTACCTGTTCGTAGGGCCGGCGGGGACGGGGAGGCGGACGCTGGCGCTGGCGTTTGCCCAGCTCCTGAACTGCGAGCGGCCGGAGGAGGACGACGCCTGCGGAAACTGCCGCACCTGCCGGCGGATCGCCGCAGGCAACCACCCCGACGTCCACCTGCTGGACATCTCCGCGGGTAGGTTCCTGGTGGCGGTGGGGCGGGAGTACCGGGGACGGGAGATCCCCATCGACCAGATCCGCGCCCTGCAGCGGGACGCCTCCTATCCGCCCTACGAGGGGCGGGCCAAGGTCTACATCATCGCCGACGCGGAGCTGCTCAGCCCGGGCGCGGCCAACAGCCTGCTGAAGGTGCTGGAAGAGCCCCCGCCCGACGTGGTCCTCGTCCTCATCGCGGAGACCACGGCGCCCCTGCCCGCCACCATCATCTCGCGCTGCCAGCTCGTGCGCTGCTCGCTGATTCCCACGGCGCAGATTGCGCGGGCGCTCGAGGAGCGGTACGGCACGCCCCCGGAACGAGCGCGGGTGCTGGCCTCCCTGTCGGCGGGACGTATGGGGCGCGCGCTGGCCTGGGCCCGCTCCCCGGAGGCGCTGGCGCGGCGCGACCACCTGCTGGACCGCCTGGTCCAGATGGAGGACGCCGCCCTGCCGGCCCGCCTGGATGCGGCGGAGGAGCTGGCCAGGGAACGGGACGCCCTGGGGGAGCTAGTGGAGATCGCCGCCCTCTGGTACCGCGACCTGGCGGTGTGGAAGGAGGCGCAGGACCCGGGACTGCTGGTCAACCTCGACCGGCGCGCGGAGATCGCCCGCTGGGCGGGAGCGCTCTCCTGGGACGCCCTGGGCCGGCGGATCGCCGCCGTGGAGGCGGCGCGGGACTCTCTGGAGCGCAACGTCCACCCACGCCTCCTCCTGGAGAGCCTCTTCTGCAAACTGGTCCCGAGGTCCCATTCCAGCCATAACTAGTGCCGGTCAACGGCGTCCTCTCTCCGTGCGCGGCGGCCCCAGGCGGCGCAGTCGCTTCAGGACCTCCAGGTTCCGCCGGTCGGCGCCCGGCCGGTCGAAGCCGGGAGTCTCGATGAACCCCGGAAGGTGACGCACCGCAGGGTGGTGGATGAGGGCCCGCAAGCCCACGGTGCCGATCCTGCCTGCGCCGATGTGCGCGTGACGGTCAAGACGCTCACCCAGCCTGGTTCGGGAGTCGTTGAGGTGGAGGGCGCGCAGGTGACGCAGACCGACAGTGCGGTCGAAGGCCCGCAACGTGCTCTCCACCCCCGCGGGGGTGCGGATGTCCCACCCCGCGGCGAAGAGGTGGGCGGTATCCAGGCAGATGCCCAGGCGGTGGTGCCACGCCAGCGCGTCCAGGATCTCCGCCAGCTCCTCGAATGTACCCCCGATGGCCTGGCCCGCGCCCGCCGAGTTCTCCAGGAGGATCAGCGGACCGGCGGTGCGCTCCAGCACCGCCCGCAGCGCCGCCGCCACCCGCGCCACGGCCGCTTGCGGGGCGAGCCCCATCCGGCTGCCGACGTGTGTGATCACGCCCAGCCCCCCCAGGCGGGCGATGCCGTCGACGCTCCAGGCGAGGGAGGCCACCGAGCGCGCGTGCAGGGTGCGGTCGGGGCTGGCCAGGTTTATCAGGTAGGCGGAGTGGGCGACAAGGGGGTCGAGGCCGGCGCGGGCGCGCTTTTCCAGGAAGAGAGCCACCTCCTGGTCGGGATAGCGCACGGGCCTCCACTGACGCGGGTTGCCCACGAAGATCTGCAGGCACTCGCAGCCGATGTCTACGGCCCTGTCCACGGCCAGGTGGAGCGCGCCGCGGACGCTGACATGGGCGCCGAACCTCATCCGTTCCGACTCTACCATCCCGCCGCAGTCTATAATCCACCTGAGCCGGATCTGGCTTTGACCCGGTTGTCCGCAATGGAGGAGAAGTCCATGCCTGAGCGCTGGGGGTTCAACACCAAGGCTATTCACGGGAAAGGGGGGAGGTTCCCGCTGAAAGCGGTGAGCCCGCCCATCTACGAGACCACCACCTTCCGCTACGACACGGTGGAAGAGGGCGCGGCGCTGGGCGTCGACCGCGGGGAGGGGTGGTACTACACCCGCTGGGGCAATCCCACCACCGCCGAGCTGGAGGCGCGGGTCGCCCTGCTGGAAGGGGGAGAGATGGCCATCGCCACCGGCTCGGGGATGGGAGCCATCAGCACCGTCATCCTAGGCCTGCTGCGATCTGGCGACCACCTGGTCGCTCCGCGGGCCGTCTACCAGGCCTCCTACGAACTTTTCGCCCAGGTGCTGCCCGCCTACGGCATCGGCGTCACCCTCATCGATCAGATCGAGGTGCAGGCTTACGCCGAGGCGCTGCGCCCGGAGACGAAGGTCGTCTACGTGGAGTCGCCCAACAACCCGCTGCTGGATGTCACCGACATCGCGGAGGTGGCGCGCCTGGCCCACACCCACGGGGCGCTGCTGGTAGCCGACAACACCTTCGCCACGCCTTACAACCAAAACCCTCTGGATCTGGGCGCCGACCTGGTGGTGCACAGCATGACCAAGTATCTGGGCGGGCACGCCGACGTTACTGCCGGGATCATCGTAGGTCGCCGTGACCTGCTGGCGGGGCTGCGACCGCGCTTTCGCATCTTCGGTCCCGTGCTCGACCCCTTCGCCGCCTGGCTGGTGCTGCGAGGGCTGCGCACGCTGGGTGTGCGCATGGAGCGGCACAACCAGAATGCTCTGGGTCTGGCCCAGGTGCTGGCTCAGCACCCGCGGGTGGAGCGGGTGCACTATCCCGGCCTCCCTCACCATCCCGGGCACGCCATCGCCAGGCGGCAGATGCGCGGCTTTGGAGGCATGCTGAGCTTCGAGGTCGCCGGCGGTCTCGCCGCCGGTGCCCGCGTGGTCGAGGCGCTGCGCACCGCGGTGCTGGCAGTCAGCCTGGGATCGGTGGAGACCCTGGTGACCCACCCCGCCTCCACCACCAGCGTGGGTATTCCGGCCCCGGACCGCGCACGGGCCGGGATACGCGAAGGGTTGATCCGGGTTTCGGTGGGGCTGGAGGACCTCGACGATCTGGTCAACGATTTCGCGCAGGCGCTGGACACGGCATAAGCCACACGGGCGCCTGGCTGCTGACTCTCCTGGTCCCCAACGGTGTCCTCCTATCGTCTGACGGACAGTAACGAGACGGGCTTGTGGAGGTCACCCCCGCGTGCGACGATGGTGCGGGTCCGGGCAGATCCCGGGCGCTGTTCGGAGGAGAACAGCTATGGCCAACCCTGACCGCCGGGGGAACGCCGTCGCACCGGAGCATTCGCCCCCTTCAGCGTCAGAACGCGACTTCGAACTCCTGATCGAATTGACTGCTGCCATCGTGGGCGCGGCCGAGGCCCTCCTGGCGGCGCTGGAGAAACGCACCGACGCCAATCGGGCCTGGCAGCTTATTCGCGAACTGGAGCATAAGGGCGACGCTGTGGCGCGCGACCTCTTCGACGGCCTGATGGTCCCCCGTCCCCGCGCCGTCCAGCCCGAGGCGCTGAAGGCGCTGACCGGTTACCTGGACGACGTGCTGGACGCCGTCGAAGCGGCGGCGGCCCGGCTGGTCATCTACCGCATCCGCCGCGTCATCCCGGCCGCGCGTGAACTGGCCGCCGTGGTCCTGGAATCCGCCCACGAGCTCCAGACGGCCATGCGCCAGCTGCAGCGCATGCAGGAGGTCTTTCCCCACGCCCGCGCGCTGCACCGACTGGAGAACAGGGCGGATGATTTGCTGCGTGACGCCATCGAGGTCCTCTTTTCTGGCCGGATGAACGCCAAGGACGTGGTCAAGTGGAAAGACATCTGCGAGATCCTGGAGGGGAGCACCGACCGCTGCGAGGATATCGCCAACGTCCTCGAGACCTACCTGGTCCAGACCGGTCGGGAGGACCGGCTCGTGGCCGGCCGGCTGGTCATGGACATCGGGCGGCACGAGGTGACGGTGGGGGGCGTTCCCGTAGCGCTGTCGGCCAAGGAGTTTGACCTCCTGCACCTGCTGGTGCGCCATCAGAGCAAGGTGGTGCGGCGGGAGCGGCTGCTGCAGGAGGTGTGGGGCGAGGACTACTTCGGCGACACCCGCACCCTCGACACGCACGTCGGCTGGCTGCGCAAGAAGGTCGAGAGCGGCGGCGGCGTGCGCATCGTGGCCGTCCGCGGCATCGGCTATCGCCTCGACCTGGCGTAAACCGTTTCGCCCGCGGACATGCTGCTGCGCACCCGATTCCTCCCGCGTGCGTGAGCCGAGGGAATCCGGCGCTTCACATAGGTTTTGCCCATCCTTGGTGTCCCATTCACCCGACCTTGGACATCCCCGTGCTACCGTTGAGCCGACAGACCGGGTGCGTCCGCGCAAACGCGGCCGGATCGCCGGTCCGGTCACAAGGCGACGGGATCCCGCCGGCCGGCGACAAGGCACGGCCCGCGCTCCCGGCGCGGCCCGGTCCGCTTCAGCGTAACCGCGGAGGTGCAGCATGAGAGGCAGGTGGGTGGTGGGAGCTGTGGCGGTGGTGGCGGCGCTGGCCGCCGTCCCGGGTCGGGCCCAGGACCGCGCCGGTGCCACAGCGAGCCCGCCCGGTACCATTGTAGTGGACGGCTCGAGCACCGTGGGGCCCCTCACCAGCGCGGTGGGGGAGGAGTTCCGCAAGACCTCGCAGGGGCGCCACGTACGCATCACCGTGGGCATCAGCGGTACCGGCGGGGGCTTCAAGAAGTTCTGCGCGGACAGCGCACAGTCCCGCACCGACATCCAGGACGCCTCCCGCCCCATCCGCTCGGAGGAGGAGGAGGCATGCGCCCGCAACCAGGTGAGCTACGTGGAAGTACCCGTAGCCATCGACGGCCTGAGCGTGGTGGTGCACCCCCGCAACACCTGGGCAACCTGTCTGACCCTGGGAGAGCTCCGTCGCATATGGGAGCCGGGGGCCGAGCGCCGGATCACCAGCTGGCGGCAGGTTCGTGCGACCTTCCCCGACCGGCCTCTGCGGCTGGCGGGAGCGGGTGCGGACTCGGGGACCTTTGACAGCTTCACGGAGATGGTGGTGGGGAAGGCCAAGGCCAGCCGGGGAGACTACCTGGCCACCGAGGACGACAACGTCACCGTCCAGTTCGTGCAGCGGGACGAAGGAGCCCTTGGATACTTCGGCCTCGCGTACCTGGAGGAGAACCTGGGGCGGGTGAAGGGCGTGGCCATCGCCCCCAGTGACCGCGTGGACCTTACTTCCAACGACCAGTGCCGGGGGATTGAACCCACCTTCGACAACACCAAGTCGGGCCGCTACCCTCTCACCCGTCCGATCTTCATTTACCTGAACCGCACAAGCGCTCTCGGCAAGCCCGAAGTTCGCCAGTTTGCCAGCTGGTACGTGGGAGAGGGCACCGGGGTCAACCTGCAGGTGGACGATCCCCGGCAGAGCGGAAAGAAGACCAACCTCACCCGCGCGGTGGGATACGTGGAATTCCCGGGGACGGTGTACGCGGCGGCCCGGCAGTGTATCGCGCGGCTGAAGCCCGGCACGGCCTTCAAGGAAGGCGGTAAGGCCGCCGGCCATGCCACCCTGGAGCGGGTGAACACGGACTACGCGGCGCACTGCCGGTGAGCGCGTCGCTGGGGATGGAGTCTTCCGGGAAAGTCAGGCGACGGGAGCGGTGGATCGAGCTGGGGCTGGCCGCCAGCGGCTGGCTGTCGGTGGCGGTCACGGTGGCCATCGTGGCCGTGCTGGCCTACGAGACCGCGCAGTTTTTCCGGCTGCCCCTGGACGCCGCAGACCCGGACCTGGTGGCCCGGCGCGCCGACCTGCAGCGGTTTGTGGAAGCCCGCCCGGACCTGCTGGGCCGCCCGTGGGCCCTGGTGCGGGAGTTTTTCACCGAGACCACCTGGAGTCCGCTGTTCAGCACCAAGCGCTTTGGTGTGCTGCCCCTGGTGGCGGGGACGGCGCTGACCAGCGCCATCGCGCTGGCGATGGCTGTCCCTCTCGGTCTGCTGACTGCGGTGTACCTCAGTGAATTTGCCCCGGAGCGCGTGCGGGCCCGGGTGAAGCCCGCCTTGGAGGTCCTGACCGGGGTCCCCACCATCGTGTACGGGTACTTCGCCCTGACCTTCGTGACGCCGTGGCTGCAGGACCACGTCTTCGGCCAGGCGCTGGCTGGACAGAACGCGCTGTCCGCGGGCCTGGTGATGGGGTTCATGATCCTGCCCCTGGTGTCGTCTTTGAGCGAGGACGTGATGCAGGCCGTCCCCATGGAGCTGCGCTACGGGGCGTACGCCCTGGGTGCCACGCGGATGGAGGTGGCGGGGCGGGTGGTGATGAGCGCGGCCCTGTCGGGGATAGCCGCCGCGTGTGTGCTGGCCCTGTCCCGGGCCGTGGGGGAGACCATGATCGTGGCTCTAGCTGCCGGCCAGAGCCCAACCTGGACCGCCAACCCCCTGGACACGGTGGAGACCATCACCGCCTTCATCGTGCAGGTGAGCCTGGGGGACACCCCCTACGGCTCGGTGGAGTACCGGACGCTGTTCGCGGTGGGGGCGTTGTTGTTCGCCGCCACCTTCGTCATGAACGTGGTGAGCGTGCGAGTGGTGCAGCGCTTCCGGGAGCGGTACGGATGACCGCGGCTGCCGTGGAGGCAGGGTGGCGTAGGCGGCTGGAGCGCCGGGAGCTGGCGGCCCGGCTGTTTGTGGTGGCCTGCCAGGTGGCCACCCTGCTGGGCCTGTTGTTCGTAGCAATCCTGCTGGTGGACGTGGCGCAGAACGCGGCCCCGTACCTGCGGCGGGAGCTGGTGACCAACTTCCCCTCGCGGTTCCCGCACCAGGCCGGTTATGCCAGCGCCCTGGTGGGGACCGTCTACGTGGCGGGTCTCATGAGCCTCGTGTCCTTCCCCCTGGGGGTACTGGCTGCGGTGTACCTGGAAGAGTACGCCGGACCCGGACCGCTTACCAGGCTAATGGAGGTCACCATCGCCAACCTCGCCGCGGTGCCCTCAGTGCTGTACGGCCTGCTGGGGTTGGGGCTCTTCGTGGAGGGCCTGCGGTTGGGCAAAAGCATTCTGGCGGGCGCTCTTACCCTCGCCTTGTTGGTGCTGCCCCTGACGATCCTGTTCAGCCGGGAGGCCATCCGCGCCGTGCCCTTCTCCTTCCGGGAGGCCGCCTATGCCCTGGGTGCAACCCGGTGGCAGGTGGTGCGCCACCACGTGCTGCCCTACGCTGCTCCCGGGATCCTCACGGGGACCATCCTGTCCCTGGCTCGGGCGGTAGGGGAGACAGCTCCCCTCATCATGCTGGGTGCCTTGCAGTACGTGCCGTTCCTGCCCCGGGGCGTTCTGGATTACTTCACCGTGCTGCCCATCCAGGTGTTCAACTACGTGTCGTTGCCAAACCCGGAGTTTCGCCGGCTGGCGGCAGCCGGCATCCTGCTGTTGCTGGCGGTACTCCTGGCGCTGAACGCCACAGCCATCGGGCTGCGTCGTCGGTCGCAAATTCGGTGGTGAGGGGGGTTCTGTGGACACCGTCCTGGGAACACGGGTCAGGCCCGAGGTCCTGCCCCGAAGTGTGTCAGAGGGCGAGGTGATCCTCCGGGTGCAAGGCCTGCGGGTGTGGTACGGTAGCACCCCCGCCCTCCGAGGGGTCAGCCTGGACATCCCCGAGCGCCGCATCACCGCAGTGATCGGGCCCTCCGGGTGCGGGAAGAGCACCCTGGTGCGCGCCATCAACCGCATGAACGAGCTCATTCCCACGGTCCGCACGGAGGGGCGTGTGCTGTTCCGCGGTCAGGACCTGTACGGGCCGGGCGTCGACCCCGTGGAGGTGCGGGTCCGGATCGGGATGGTGTTCCAGAAACCCAACCCCTTCCCCAAGTCCATCTACGAGAACGTGGCCTTCGGGCTGCGCCTACACCGGCGGTGCGGCCGGCGCGAGCTGGACGAGCGGGTGGAGCGGGCCCTGCGGCAGGCGGCCCTGTGGGACGAGGTGAAGGATGTCCTGCACCGCAAGAACGGCCTGGAGCTGTCGGGAGGGCAGCAGCAGCGGTTGTGCATCGCCCGGGCGTTGGCGGTGGAGCCGGAGGTCCTGCTGCTGGATGAGCCCTGCTCGGCCCTGGACCCCACCGCCACAGCCCGGATCGAGGCCCTCATGGAGGACCTGACGCGCGACTACACCCTGGTGATCGTGACCCACAACATGCAGCAGGCAGCCCGCGTCTCGGACTTCACGGGCTTCATCCTAGGCGGCGAGCTCGTCGAGTTCGCCCCCACACAGCAGCTCTTCACGACACCCAGAGATCGGCGCACGGAAGAGTACATCACAGGGCGGTTTGGGTAGGCTGTCTGCAGCGCATACCGAAGGCTGATGCACGTGGAGCGGGGGGCCAGAGGTGACCCGGGTAGGGTTTGAACGCGATCTGCGGCAACTGAAGCAGGACGTGCTGGAGCTGGGCGCGCGGGCGGGTCAGGCCCTCCACCGCGCCATGGAGGCCCTTTTGGCCCGCGACGTGGCCCTGGCCGAGCAGGTCATCGCCGAGGACGACAGTCTCGACGCCATACACCTAAATCTGGAGCAGCGGTGCATGCGGCTGCTGGCCACCCAGCAACCGATGGCCACAGACCTGCGCACCATCGCCTCGGTCTTTGCCATCACCCTGGACCTGGAGCGGATGGCCGACCACGCCGAAGGGATCTGCCGGGCGACGAGGCGTCTGGGGGATGAGCCGCCTGTCAAGCCGCTGATCGATATCCCCAGGATGGAGGAGATCGTCCAGGAGATGCTGCGCGACGCCCTGGAGGCTCTTCGTACCCATGATGCCGACCTGGCGGTGCGGGCGGCGGCCAGGGATGATCTGGTGGACGCGCTGCGTTCGCAGGTTTTCAGCGATTTGCTGGAGATCATGATCCACGACCCCGCCCTGACCCACCGGGCGCTGGAGCTGCTGATCGTGGCGCAGCACCTGGAACGGGCCGCGGACCACGTGACCAACGTCTGTGAGCGTGTGGTGTACATGGTCAGCGGGGAGCTTCGGGAATTGAACGTCTGAGTCATGCTACCGCGCCCCCCGGCCCCTAGAGCTGGCGCTCCACGATCTGGATGTCAAGGTCCCGTTGCGTGTCGCCACGCGGAAGGGGCTTGACAGCCGTCCGGCGTAAGGGTGATAGCATCTCAGGTATGGAACCGCGGGCAGCATCCGACGGGCGGGGCGTGGTCGATCCCGCTCCGTATGTCCTCGTGACCATTCCCCGCTCCCTGGAGGCCAGCGTCCGCGGGGCCTTGGGGGGCATTCACCTACCCTTCTTCGTGGAGTGGGCTCAGGACGGCATCGTCCTGGTGACCCGTGCGGCGGAGTGGCAGCGAGTGGCGGCGCTCTTTCCCGGAGCGGTCACCGAGGAAGGCTACCGCCTCGTCTCCTTGGGCTTGGCCGTGGGCGCGGGGAGAGGTGGGGTAGAACGTGCCGCGGCGGCCGCCGACCTGACGACGCTGGCCGGCCTGCTGCAACAGCGGGGCATCGCCGTGCGCCCGCTGCGCTCCTTCTACCGGGACCACCTGCTGGTGCCGGCGCTGCACCTGTCGGCCTGCCTGGAGGTGCTGGGAGCGCTTGCCGGGCCTAGCGGGGGTTCATCCAGCGGCGGATGATCTCCGCCGCTTCCCCCAGGGACGCAGCGGTGGCGTCAGGGACGATGGTCCCTGCCAGCGGGTCGTTGTGCGGGTTCGGGTCCATCGTTACCAGGATGGCGCGCATCCCCAGCGCCTGCGCCCCGCCCACATCCGCGTCCAGCGTGTCCCCTACCATGGCGCACTGCTGCGGTTCCAGCCCCCAAGCGTGCAGGACAGCGCGGAAGATTCCGGGGTCGGGCTTAATCCGCCCGTAGCCTGCCGAGGAGACCACGGGGTCAAGGTACGGCGCCAGCCCGGTGCGCGCCAGCACCGCTTCTACAAGGCGGTGGTCGGAGGCGTTGGAGACCAGGGCCAGACGCAGGCCCACGCTGCGCAGCGCCGCCAGGACCTCCGCCGCGTCGGGGTACGGGGCGATCATGGCGATCTCGGGCTGGAAGAAGACCCATGAAGCCTCCTCCACGAACTCAGGGTCCTGCGGCCAGCCCAGCCGTTGTGCTGCGCGCGCCACGGCCTCGCGGTTGAGTAGCTGCCGCCCGGTGGCCGCTGTCCGGGCCCACATCCAGCGACGGGCTTCGCGCACCGCCTCCGCCGCCTCCGCCGGCACGGGGAGCCCGCGCGCTGCGGCCCAGCGCAGGAGGCCGGCGGTATTGGCCTCCTCGAAGACGTCGCTGCTGTTGGGACCGACCGCGGAGAGGTGCGGCCGCTGCGGCCGGACCAGGGTGCCGAAAAGATCGAAGATCACCCCGTGCAGGAAAGGCCACGCATGCGGACGAATGCTCATGCTGGTGTCTTCGTCATAGGGGGACTATATCAAGATCGCTCCTCGCGCCTGCACGCCTCACCTTGCTCCATCCCGGCCTCGTTGAGTCTAACATGAAGGGCTTGTCCTCCTCCCGCCACTTCCTGCAGCACCAGGAGGGCTGCCGGTGAGCCGGTTGCGCGTCGCCGTGCTGATGGGCGGTCCGTCCCCGGAACGGGACGTCTCCCTGCACACCGGGCGGCAGATCCTAGCTGCTCTCGATCCCGCCAGGTATGAGGCGCTGCCGGTGGAGGTGCTGCGGGACGGCAGGTGGGTACTGGGGGGCGGGCCGCCGCCGGCGCTGTCCGGGGGAGAGGTTCCGGCGGAGGGCGGCGCGCTGGCCGTGCGACCCGGCGCCATCGGCATCGACCGGGTTCTGCAGCAAGGCCCTGTGGACGTGGTGCTGGTGGCGATGCACGGACCCTACGGCGAGGACGGCACGGTGCAGGGGCTGCTGGAACTCGTCGGCGTCCCCTACACCGGCTCCGGCGTCCTGGCCAGCGCCCTGGCCATGGACAAGCTGCGCAGCCGGCAGCTCTTCGCCTTCAACAAGATCCCCGTACCCGCCACCGTGCCCGTCACCCGCGCCCGCATGGCCGGGGAATGGCACCGCGTCGCCGGCGAAGTCTCGGCGACGCTGGGCTACCCCTGCGTGGTCAAGCCCAACGCGCTGGGTTCCAGCATCGGGGTTACCGTGGTGCGGGAGCCGGAAGGGCTGCGCGGCGCCTGCGAGGCAGCGCTGGCGTACGGGGATGCGGTGCTGGTCGAGGAGTACATCCGGGGGACGGAGATCACCGGCGCGGTCCTGGAGGACCCCGCTACCGGTCAGGCGCAGGCCCTCCCCCTGGTCGAGATCGTCCCGCGGCGGGAGTTCTTCACCTACGAGGCCAAGTACACGCCCGGCGCCAGCGAGGAGATCTGCCCGGCGCGGTTGCCGGAAGCGGTGGCGGAGCGGGCGCAGGAGCTGGCGGTCCGCGCGCACCAGGTGCTGGGCTGTCGGGATATGTCCCGCGTGGACATGTTCGTCCGCGACGGCAGGGTGATCGTGCTGGAGGTAAACACCATCCCGGGGATGACCGCCGTCAGCCTCCTGCCCCGGGCGGCCCGCGCCGCCGGCATCGAGTTCCCCGCCCTCCTGGACCGGCTGATCGCCTGCGCGCTACGGCGGCGGGCATAGGGGAGCGCAGGGCGACGGGCCATGATGCGGGGGCGCGACTGGTTCGTCAAGGGCCACGGCCTGGGCAACGACTACCTCGTGGTCGACCCGCGGGCGCTCTCCTTTAGCCTCACGCCCCGGGCGGTGCGGGCGATCTGCGAACGGCACACCGGCGTGGGCGCAGACGGGATCCTGGTACTAACCCCCTCCCGCCGCGCCGCCTTCGGGGTGCGCATCTTCAACCCCGACGGCAGCGAGGCGGAGAAGAGTGGCAACGGACTGCGCATCCTCTCGCGGTTCCTCTACGACCACGGGTACACCAGACGGCGGGACTTCACCATCGAGACGCCCGGCGGCGTCGCCCGCGTCACCCTGCGGCTGCGCGCCGGTCAGGTCGACGCCATCACCGTGGACGTGGGGCGGGCCTCCTTCCAGAGCACCGCCGTGCCCGTGGCCGGGCCGCCACGCGAGGTTGTGGACGAACCGCTGGAGGTGGACGGCGAGTCGCTGCGCGTGACCGCGGTCTCCCTGGGCAACCCGCACTGCGTCGTCTTCTTGGAGAGGCTGGAGGCGGCGCGGCTGCACCACCTGGGCCCGCGGCTGGAGACCCACCCCGCTTTCCCGCAACGGACGAACGTGCAGCTGGCCAGGGTGGCGGCGCGCGGCCGCTTGGACATCTTGGTCTGGGAACGGGGAGCCGGGGAGACGCAGGCCTCCGGGACAAGCGCCGCCGCTGCGGCCGCGGCGGCGGTGCGCCTGGGCCGCGCCGGGCGGCGCCTCTCCGTGGCCATGCCAGGTGGGACGCTCGCAGTGCGGGTCAAGCCCGACTGGACGGTGCACCTCACAGGCCCGGCGGAAGAGGTGTGCGTGGGGGCGTTCGCGGGCGGCCTTCTGCGGCGGCTGCGCCGCGCGCGCTGAGGGCCGGCCTGCGGCCGTCACCTGTTCTGCGGGGGTGGGTGAGGATGTTCGCCGGGTCTTCTGTTGTGGCTGGGCGGCTGCATCCAGTACCCTGGAGTGGAGCTCCCGGAGGCCTGGCGTGAAGAAGATCCTTTACGTCATCTTGGATGGGGTGGGCGACCGCCCCATCGCTGCGCTGGACGGGCAGACCCCGTTGGCGGCGGCGCGCACGCCCAACCTGGACCGGCTGGCCCGGGAGGGGCGGATGGGCCTGGTGCAGACCGTGGGGCCTGGCATCGCCCCCGAATCCGACGTTGCGGTGCTGGCGATGCTGGGCTACGACCCGCGGATCTACCACGCGGGCCGCGGCCCTCTGGAGGCCCTAGGCGCGGGGCTGCCCTTCCGCGAGGGCGACCTGGCGCTGCGCGGCAACTTCGCTACCCTGGGGGCCGGGCGGCGCATCGTCGACCGCCGTGTGGGGCGCAACCTCACCTCCCAAGAAGCGCAGCAGCTCGCCGAGGCGGTAAACAGCCAGGTGCGCCTGGCGGCGGCGGCCGCGTCGTTCGCCCTGCGGGCAACCGTCGGCCACCGCTGCGTGGTCGTCTTCTACCCCAAGGAAGGGAAGCTCTCCGCCAGCATCACCAACACCGACCCGGCGTACGCGCGGGTGGGCGGGCTGGGCGTGGCCAGGGCAGTGGCCGGCACCGAGGTGGAGGAGTGCCGTCCCCTGGACGACAGCCCCGAGGCCTGGGTGGCCGCAGAACTGGTGAACGAGTTCACGCGCAAGGCGCAGGAGGTCCTGGAGGAGCACGAGGTGAATGCGCGCCGCCGGGCGGCGGGGTCCCTGCCGGCCAACGGCATCCTGGTGCGCGACGCAGGTGACCACCTGCCAGCGGTGCCGCCGCTGGCGCAGCGCTTCGGCGTACGCCTGGCCTGTGTGGTGGAGATGCCCGTTGAGCGCGGGATCGCCCGGTACCTGGGGATGGACATCGTGGAGATCGCACCGGGGGCGGGCTACCGGGCATGGGCCGCCCGGGCGCTGGAGGCCATCGACGCCTACGACGGGCTCTACCTGCACCTGAAGGGGCCGGACGAGCCCGGGCACGACGGCGACTGGGAGCGCAAGCTGGCCAGCATCGAGCAGATCGACGCCGAGTTCTTCGGGCCGCTGCAGGCGGCCGCCCCGCAGGAGTGGCTGTGGGCGGTGACCGCCGACCACGCCACGCCCTGCGAGGTCCGCGGGCACAGCGCCGACCCGGTGCCGCTGCTGGTGGCCGGCAGCGGCAGTGACGGTAGGGCCCGCTTCACCGAGGCGGAGGCGGCGGGAGGGACGCTGGGGATGTTGCAAGGAACTCAGGTGCTCCCTCTCCTCGTCGAAATGGCGAGCGCGGTGGGGCCAGGCGGCCCGGCGCAGACCGCGCCAGCGGACCCGGGGGGATGAGGAGAACACCGGCGGGCGGGCGCAGATGGGGCGGGTGCGTGGTCCTGGGCGTCTTCCTCCTCCTGCACCTGGCGCCTCCCGCCGCCGGGCAAGTTGTCTCAACCCTGCCGCAGGCGGTGGCCTTCGCCCTGGAGCACAACCCACAAGTGGCGGCCAGCCGCGCCGCGGTGAAGGCCGCGGAGGCCCAGGTGCGGGCGGCGCAGGCCGGGCTGGCCCCTACGCTCAGCCTGAGTGCCGGCGGCAGCCTCGGTGGTGCGGGCGGGGCCGTGAGCACATCGGGCCAGGTGAGCACGGGCGTCACCTACCTCCTTTATGACGGAGGGGTGCGGCAGGCCCAGGTCCGCCAGGCCGAGGCGCAGCTGGAGGTCGCTCGCCAGGCGATGGCCACCGTGCTGGCGGACGTAGCCCTGCAGACGGTGCAGGCTTACATGGCGGTGATCGTGGCCCAGCAGGTGGTCGCACTGCGAGAGCAGGCGGTGAGGCAGGCGCGGACGCAGCTGCAGGCGGCGCAGGCCAACTTCCAGGCGGGCAGGGTGGCCCGCGCCGACGTGGTCCGGGCGGAGTCGGCCCTGGCTGCGGCCGAGTTCGACGCGGTGAACGCCCGCGGTCAGGCCGAGACCAGCCGGACGGCCCTGCGCACGGTGATGGGGCTGGACGGAAGCGCCCCGGTCACCGTCACCGTCCCGGCGGAACCCCCGCCCCTGGAAGTAGCGGAGGCGGAGGCGGCGCAGCGGGCGCTGGAGCGTCCCGAGGTGCGGCGTGCGGAGGCGGAGGTGCGCGCCGCGGAGGCGGCTCTGGCCATCGCCATGATGCAGGGGGGAGTCACCGTGACCCTGGACGGCCGTTACGTGCTGATAAGCACGGCGGGCAGCGGGTCGAGCGCCGCCGGCGCGTGGTCGCTCGGCGTGGGCGTGGCGGTGCCGCTGCACGACGGCGGGCGGCGCGCGGCCCAGATCGAGGCCGCGCGCGCCAACCTGGAGGCCACGCGAGCACGGCTGGACAGCGTCCGCTTCCAGGTTCGGCAGGAGGCGCTCCTGGCCCGGCTGCAGGTCGCTACCGCTACCGCGAAGCTGGAAGCGGCCCGGCGTTCCGCCGCGGCGGCGCGAGAGGCGTTCAACGTGGCCCAGGGACGGTATGCGGCGGGTGTGGGCACCATCGTCGAGGTGGTTACCGCGCAGACCGAGCTGGCGGCAGCCGAGGTGGCCCTGGCGCAGGCTTCGGCGGACCGCTGGACCACCACGGCGGCGCTGAGGCGGGCGGTGGCGCTGCCCGTCCTGCCATGACGCCTGCCGTAGCGGTGTAGGGGCATGCGCAGGGTCGTAGCCATCCTCCTCGTGGCCGGGATACTCGGGGTGGTCGGCTGGCGCACTGTGGAAGTCATCCGGGCGCGGCAGGCCCAGGCCGTGAGCAACACCGCCCCCCGGGCTCGACCCACGGTGATACGGGCCGTTCCCGCACCACGCGGCACGATCACGATGCGCGCCCTCTACGTCGGCGAGGTGGCGGCGCGTTCCCGAGTGGAGGTCTTCTCCCGCATCGCTGGCGTCGTGGCGGAGGTGGCCGTGCGGGAAGGGGACTTGGTCCGCCGTGGGCAGGCGGTCGTCCGCCTGGATCCCAAAGAGCTGCGCTTCCAGGTGGAACAGGCCCGGGCTGCGGTGCGAACGCAGCGCCTCCAGGTGGAGCAGGCTCGCGTCGCCCTGGCCACCCAGGAGGCGCGCCTGGCCCAGCTCCTGGCCGGTGCGCCTCCGGAGCAGGTACGCCAGGCGGAGGAGCAGGTGCGGCAGGCCAGCGCCAGCCTGGAGTACAGCCGTCAGCAGCTCCGCCGCGCCGAGGAGCTCTACGCGCAGGGGTTCGTCGCCGGGCAGGCAGTGGAGGCGGCCCGTCTCGAGGTGGTGTTGCAGGAGACGCGCCTGCTTAGCGCCGAGCAGCAGTTGCGCCTGCTACGCGGGGGACCGCGGCCGGAGGAGGTGGAGGTCGCAAGGCGACAGGTCCGCCAGGCGGAGGTCGCGCTGCGCCAGGCGCAGAGCCAGCTGGCCCATGGTGAAGTGGCCCTGCGCCAGGTGGAGTCCCTGCTGGCGGAGAGCACGGTCGTCGCTCCGGCAGCCGGCGTCGTCAGCCGCCGCCTGGTGGACCCCGGGGCCACCGTGACGCCGGCGACACCGCTCCTCCAGCTCGTGGATATAGACCCCGTCCTGGTTACCATCCCTGTGGCGGAGCGGGAGACGGCGTTCATACGCCCGGGCATGAAGGCACTGGTGCGCGCCGACGCCCTCCCGGGGATGGTCTTCAGGGGCACCGTGGCCTCCATCAGCCCGGTGCTGGCGGCGGCAACGCGCACGGCGGAGGTGCGCATCGAGGTCCCTAACGCGGAGAGGGTGCTGCGCCCCGGGATGACAGCGCGGGTGGACCTGGAGCTGGTCACGCGCGCCAATGTGGTCGCGGTGCCGGTGGAGGCGGTGCTGGAGCAGGAGGGAGTGAAGCGCGTTTACGTGGTGGCGGAGGGGACGGCGCGCGTCCGCCAGGTGGAGACCGGCATCTCTGACGGCGTGCGGGTAGAGATCCGCCGCGGCCTGAATGCAGGGGAGCGGGTGGTGGTCGCCGGCCAGCACACCCTTCGCGACGGCACGCCCGTCCTGATCCCGCCCCCCGTAAGGGAGCGACCGTGAACCTCTCGCGATTGGCCATCGCCCGGCCCATCGGCACGATCATCGTCTTCAGCGCGGTGATCCTGGTGGGTCTCAGCGCGCTGGCCGGCCTACCCATCGACCTGCTGCCGGACATCTCCCTCGGACGGCTGACGGTTTCCACCAACTACCCCGGCGCGGGGCCGGAGGAGGTGGAGAACCTGGTCACCCGCGTGGTGGAGGAGGCGGTGAGCACGGTGGCAGGCGTGCGGGACGTTCTCTCCACCTCCAGCGATGGCAGCTCCCGGGTGACGGTCACCCTTCCATTCGGGGTGGACCTGGACGTGGCCGCCAACGACATCCGGGCGGCTCTGGAGCGCGTCCGCCGCCGCCTGCCGGACGGCGTGGAGACGCCGGTCATCTTCAAGTTCGACCCCTCGCAGTTCCCCATCATGCAGCTCGGGCTGGTGGCGCGGGACGGCCAGAGCACCGCGGCGCTGCGCCAGCTGGCCGAGGAGCAGATCCTGTTCCGCCTGGAGCGCGTGCCCGGGGTGGCGCTGGCGGACATCCAGGGCGGGGTACGCCAGCAGATCCTGGTGGAGATGGACCAGGGGCGGATGCGGGCTCTGGGCGTCTCGGCGCGAGACGTGGCCGCAGCGCTGGCGGCGGCCAACCTGGCGGCACCGGCCGGCCAGGTGGTGGAGGGCACTCGGGAGCTCGGCCTGCGCGCCCTCAGCCAGTACCGCACCCTGGACCAGATCCGGCGCACCGTGGTCAGCACGCGCGGCCGGGTCCCCATCCTGGTCGCCGACGTGGCGGCGGTGCGGGAGGGGACCGAGGAGGAGCGAGGGCTGGTGCGCATCAACGGCCGGCCCGGCGTCCTCCTGCAGATCCAGCGCCAGCCCGGCGTGAACACCGTGGCCGTATCCAACGCCGTGCTGCGGGAGGTGCGGCAGATCAACGCCTCCCTCCCGGGAGCGACGCTGCTGCTGGTGGGCGACAACGCCCGCTTCATCAGGCGCAGCGTCGCCTCGGTGCAGCAGGCCCTCCTGGTGGGCGGGGTGCTGGTGGTGGCCGTCCTCTTCCTATTCCTGAGGGACCCGCGCAGCGTCCTGGTCATCGCCGCGGCGGTGCCCATCTCCGTGGTGGCCACCTTCGCCGTGATGCTCTTCTTCGGCTACTCCCTCAACCTGATGACCCTGGGCGCCCTGGCCCTGGGTGTCGGCATGCTGGTGGACTCGTCCATCGTGGTCCTGGAGAACATCTTCCGCCACCGGGAGATGGGGCGCGCCGGACGGGAGGCCGCGCTGGAGGGGACTCGCGAGGTCCTGCCGGCTGTGATCGCCTCCACCCTCACCACCGTCGTCGTCTTCCTCCCCATAATCTTCCTCCGGGGGGAGGCGCTGACCACCCAGCTCTTCTACCAGTTCTCCGCCGTGGTCATCTTCGCACTGCTGTGCGCCCTGGCCGTCTCCGCCACCCTCACCCCCGTGCTGGCTTCCTTCCTCCCGGCGCTGGGGGGCGGCGGCGAGCGGCACTGGACCCGCTCCCTCGTCGCTGCCTACCGGGCACTGCTGCAGCGCGCGCTGCGGCGCCGCACGGCTGTCTACCTGGCGAGCCTGCTGGTCTTCGCCCTGGGCTTGGCCCTCTACCAGTTCATCGGTCGGGAGGTGGTCCCGCAGGCTGACGAGGGCGAGCTGTTCGTCAGCGTGGAGCTGCCGGTGGGGACGCCGCTGCCGACGACGGCGCAGACTATGGCCGCTCTGGAGCGGGCCGCCCGGGAGGCCGCCCCGGAGATTCGTGACGTCACCCTGACCGCCGGCTCCGCCGCCTTCGGCGGGCGCACCAACCGCGGGTTTCTGCGCATCCGGCTGAAGGACAGGGGCGAGCGCGCCCGGTCCACCGAGGAGGTGGCATCGGTACTGCGGCAGCGGCTGCGTGCTCCCGGGGGGCGGATATTCGTGCGCGCCAGCGCCGGGAGCCTCTCGGTTCTGCGCTTCGGGCAGTCCGACCCCATCGCCGTGGAGATCCGGGGATTCGACCTGAGCGAAGGGCTACGGCTGGGGCAGCGGGTCCGCCAGATCCTGGAGGAGGTGCCCGGCGTCACCGACGCCAGCGTCGCCCGCGAGGAGCTGATCCCCGAACTGACGGTGCGCATCGATATCGAGCGCGCCGCCGCTTTCGGCCTCACCCCCCAGCAGGTGATCGCCGCCCTTCAGGTGGCGGTGGGCGGCGACGTTGCCACCATCTTCCGCCAGGATGGGCGGGAGCAGGACGTGGTGGTGCGGCTGCGGGAAGGCGACCGACGCACCCCGCTGGACGTCCTCTCCCTCCCTCTGGTGACCCCGGGAGGGGAGCAGGTCCGCCTCAGCCAGGTGGCGGTCCTGGAGCGGGACGTAGCTCCCGCGTCCATCTTCCGCAAGAACCGCGAGCGGGTGACCACGGTGACCGCGGGGATCAGCGGGCGGGACTTCGGCAGCGTGATGCAGGACGTTCGATCTCGGATCGCCCGGTTGGACCTCCCGCCGGCCTTCGCCGTCACCTTCGGCGAGGAATTCGAGGAGCAGCAGCGGGCCAACCGGCAGCTCATCCTCGCCTTCCTGGTGGCCGTGGGCCTGGTCTACGCCGTCATGGCGGTGCAGTTCGAGGAGCTGCTCTCCCCACTGTTGATCATGGGCGCGGTGCCGTTCGCTCTGACCGGCTCGCTGCTGGCGTTGTTCCTCACGGAGACGACGCTGAACATCCAGTCCCTTACGGGGCTGATCGTCCTGGTAGGCATCGTGGTGAACAACGCCATCGTCCTTGTGACCTTCATCCTCGCCCGGCACCGCCAGGAGGGGCTCCCGCTGTACGAGGCCGTCGTGGATGCGGCGGGGGTGCGGCTGCGCCCGGTGCTGATGACCACAGTGACCACGGTCCTGGGGCTCCTCCCCGTGGCGCTGGGCCTGGGAGAGGGCGGGGAGCTGCAGGCGCCCCTGGCGCGCAGCGTCCTGGGCGGGCTGCTACTCTCCACCCTGGTGACGCTGGTCTTCGTCCCCGCGCTGTACGTCAGCGTGGAGGAGTTCCGCGCCGGTGTGCGGCAGCACCGCGCCCGCCAGGCGGAGAGGATACCGGCACGCCGTCCCCTCCGTGTCTCCGGCGCCGGGACCGAGGCCGCCGCGGACCCTGCCGCGGATGGCCGTCGCTAAACCCGCGGTCCGGGCGGGACGTCCACACTGGTACGGGAAGGTATGCCCGTGAGACGGGTTGTCGTCGTCGTTGTGGTGGTCGCCCTCATGGCCGCCGCAGCCTGGGCGGTGCGCGGCCGCATGGGGTCGCGGACCCCGGTGCAGGCGCGGCGCACGGCCCTGGTCACGCGAGGGGACCTGGTGGTGAGCGTCTCCGGTACCGGGACCCTGCAGCCCTACGCGCAGGTGGAGGCACGCTCGCGGGCCACGGGTACCGTGGTGGAACTGCGGGTCCAGGAGGGGGACCAGGTGACCCGCGGGCAGTTGCTGGCGGTGATCGACGATGAGGACGCCCGCGCCGCCTACGAGGCGGCCGCGGCTCAGCTGGCCGCCGCCCGGGCGCGGCTTGACCAATCCCGCCGCAATCTGAGTGCCGCGCGGGCGCAGAACGCCGCACGGGTGGCTCAGGCCGAGGTGGCGCTGGCGACCGCACGAGCCCGCCTGGCCCAGGTGCTTGCCGGCTCCCGCCCCGAGGATGTGGCGCAGGCGCGGGAGGCGCTGCGGCAGGCGGAGCTGACGCTGGACCTGGCGCGGCAGAACCTGGAGCGGGTCCAGCAACTCTACGCCGCCGGGTTCGTCCCGCGCGCTGAGCTGGACCAGGCGCAGAACCAGTTCGCGGTGGCGCAGGCGCAGGTGCGCGCGGCCCGGGCGCGACTGCAGGCGGTGGAGGCGGGAAACCGGGCGGAGGATGTCGCGGTGGCTCGGGCTCAGGTGCGCGAGGCAGAAGCCGCCCTGACCGCCGCCCTGGCCGCGCGGCTGCAGGAAGCCACCCTGGCCGCGGACGTGGCCGCAGCCGAAGCGGCGGTGCGCAGCAGCAGCGCCCAGTGGGCCCAGGCCCGCGACCGGCTGCGGGAGACGCATATCACCGCGCCCATCTCCGGCATCGTCGCCGTGCTGGCCGTGCAGCGGGGGCAGTCGGTTATCGGCGGCCTGACCGGCGGTGGAACCCTGGTGCTGACCATCGCCGACCTGCGGGCGATCCAGGCCCATGTCCCCGTGGACGAGTCGGACGTGGCCCAGATCAGGCCGGGGATGGCCGTGCGCATCACGACCGACGCCCTGCCCGAGCGGACGTTTGCCGGGCGCGTGGAGCGTATCGCTCCCCAGTCCACCGTCGTGCAGAACGTCATCCAGTTCAACGTGGTGGTTACTCTGCAGGACCCCGACCCCGCCCTCAGGTTGGGGATGTCGGTGGACGCGGAGTTCCTCATCACCGAGCGCAAGGGCGTCCTGCTGGTCCCCGCCGAAGCGGTCCGGGGCACCGACCGCAGGCACGTCCTCATCGTGGACGGTGAGAACCTCGTCCCCGTGCCGGTGGAGACCGGTGCGTCCAACGGGCGCTTCGTGGAGATCGTACGCGGCCTGCGGGAGGGGCAGGTGGTCTACCTGGGGCCCGCGGCCACCCCCAGCGGCAGCAGCACGCCGCGACCAGTAAGCCCCTTCCTCCCGCAGTTTCCGCGGCGCCCACCGCCGGGGGGGAACTGAGGGCGGTGTCGCTGATCGAGCTGGAGGACGTGGAGAAGGTCTACCGGATGGACGGGGTGGAGGTGCGCGCCCTGCGCGGCGTGACCATGACCGTGGACCCGGGGGAGTTCGTGGCGATCATGGGACCCAGCGGCTCGGGCAAGTCCACCTGCCTGCACATCCTGGGGTGCCTGGACCGACCTACCGCGGGGACATACCGGCTGGAAGGTGTCGACGTGTCCACGCTCCCCGACGCGGAGCTGGCGCGCCTGCGCAGCCGGCGGCTGGGGTTCGTCTTTCAGTCCTACAACCTGCTGCCGCGGCTGCCCGCGGTTGAGAACGTGGAGCTGCCCATGATTTACGCTGGGGTCCCCGACCGCCGCGCCCGCGCCCTGGCCGCCCTGGAGGCGGTGGGGCTAAGGGAGCGCGCCCGCCACCTGCCCACACAGCTCTCGGGCGGGGAGCAGCAGCGGGTGGCCTTCGCCCGCGCTCTGGTCATGTCCCCGGCCATCATCCTGGCCGACGAGCCAACCGGCAACCTGGACTCCGCCACGGCCCGCGAGATCATGGGCCTGGTGCAGCGCCTGTCTCGCCAGGGCATGACCATCATCCTGGTGACCCACGATGCTGAGGTCGCCTCGTACGCCCGCCGCATCATTCAGTTCCGCGACGGACGGGTGGTGCGGGACACGACGGTGCGCGGGGGAGGGGGCCGGCCGACTCCATGAACGTGGTAGTCAGCATCCGCATCGCCTGGAGGGCCATCGCCGCCAACCCGCTGCGCTCCCTGCTCACCATGCTGGGGGTGATCATCGGCGTGGCTTCCGTGGTGGCCATGGTGGCCATCGGCCAGGGGGCGCGCCATGCCGTCACCCAGCAGGTGGAGGCACTGGGCAGCAACCTGCTCACGGTCTTCGCGGGGGTGCAGCGCTTCGGCGGCGTGGCCACGGCCGGTCCGGTGCGTACCCTCACCCTGGCGGATGCGGAGGCCATCGCCAGGGAGGTGCCCAACGTCACCGGAGTCAGCGCCGAGTTCTCCCGCCAGGCACAGGTGGTCTTCCGCGAGCAGAACACCAGCACGCAGATCTCAGGGGTCACCCCACAGTTTCCCGCCGTGCGCAACTTCCACCCGGTGGCCGGGTCGTTCATTACCGAGGATGACATGCGCCGCCGCGCCAGGGTGGCGGTGCTGGGGCAGACCGTGGCCCGCCAGCTCTTCGGCGACGGCGACCCCGTGGGGCAGCAGGTCAAGATCCGCGGCGTCACCTTCACGGTCATCGGCCTCATGGAATCCAAGGGGGCCACGGGCTTCTTCGACCGGGATGACGTGGTATTCGTCCCCCTCTCCACGGCGCAGCGGCGCCTCTTCGGCGTCGACTACGTGCGCAGCATCTACGTGCAGGTGGCCTCCTCCGAGGCGATGGAGGCCGCCCAGAACGACGTGGCCGCCCTGCTGCGCCAGCGCCACCGCCTGGGGCCTGCTCAGGAAGACGACTTCACCATACGCAGTCAGGCGGACGTGCTGCAGGCCATCACCGGCGTCTCCCGAACGATGACCCTCCTCCTGGGTGGCATCGCCGCCGTCTCCCTTATCGTGGGAGGGATCGGCATCATGAACATCATGCTGGTCTCGGTGACGGAGCGGACGAGGGAGATCGGCATCCGCAAGGCGGTAGGGGCGCGGACGCAGGACATCCTCACGCAGTTCCTGGTGGAGTCGGTCCTGTTGAGCGTAAGCGGCGGCCTGGTGGGCATCCTGGTGGGCGCCCTGGGCTCGCGCCTGGTGACGCAGCTCGCCGGCTGGGCCACCCTGCTCTCCCCACAGGCGGTGCTGCTGGCCTTCTCCTTCGCTGTGGCCGTAGGGGTATTCTTCGGGCTCTACCCGGCGCAGCGGGCAGCGCGGCTGGATCCCATCGAGGCGCTGCGCTACGAGTAGGCGCCCGCCAGGGGGAGCGATCATGCGTGCACATCGCTGGTGGCTGGCGGCGGCAACCCTCGCCGTACTCCTGGTCCTGGCGGGGGGCATCTACTACCTGGTGCGCAGCCGGCTGGCTCCGGCGCGTCCGGTTGACCCGGCGCTGGGCGTGGTCCTGGCCATCCGCGTGCTGGAGCGGGACCCGGCCACCCGGCTGAACCGCGAGCAGGCGGCGGCCATCCTTCCCCTACTCCGGGCCCTGCAGGAGGTCCCGCCTGGCGACACGGAGGCAGCCGCCGCCTTTGCCCGCGCCATCAGGGAGGTCTTTACCCCGGAGCAGCGTGCGGCTCTGCGGTCTGTCCGGAGGCTGCGCGGGACGGGGCCCGGCAGGCCTGCAGCGGGCCCCGGCGGGCCGGCAGGGGCTGGTGGGGGCTTCCCCGCCGCCCCGCGGCCCCTGGCGCCCGAGCAGCGGGAGCAGATCCGGGTGCGGCTCCTCCAGGAGACCATCCGGCTCCTGGAGGAGCGCGCGCGCTGAGGGCGCTCTGATCGTCCAACCGACTTCCGGCTTTCTCTCTTGACGCCGTGGCGGGTGATGTGACAGCCTATGGTCAGACCATTGGATGACCGACCACTTCCCATCGGGGTGGGACTTTGAAGTCGCTACTCACTGCGCCCCGGTTCCAGCCGGTGCGGCGCACGCGTGTTTACGAGGCCGTGGCCGCCCAGATCCAGGCCCAGATAGCCGAGGGGCGGCTGCGGCCCGGTGACCGCCTTCCGCCCGAGCGGGAGCTGGCCGAGGCCTTCGGCGTCAGCCGCGACTCGGTGCGCGACGCCATCCGCGTGCTGGAGCTGGCCGGTTTGGTGGTACCCCGCCAGGGCGAAGGCACCGTGGTGCGGGAGTTGACCCTCGATTCCGTGGTCTCCCCCCTGGCGTCGGCCCTGCTGCAGCGCAAGGACCTGCTGGCCGACCTGCTGGACGCGCGCCGCATCATCGAACCCGCGCTGGCCTACCGAGCGGCGCAGCGCGCCGGCGACGAAGACATCCAGGCGATGGCGGAGATCCTGCGGCGCCAGGCGGCGAAGGTCCGGGCGGGGGAGCCGGGTATCGACGAGGACACCGCCTTCCACTACCGCCTGGCCACCGCCGCGCGCAACCAGGTCATCCTGAAGGTGATGGACGTGCTGATGGACCTGCTGCGGGAGGGGCGGGCGCGCTCGCTGCAGGCGCAGGGCCGGCCAGAGCGCTCCCTGGAGGGCCACCGCCGCATCCTGGCGGCGCTGCGGCGCCGCGACCCCGAGGCGGCGAAGCGGGCCATGGAGCAGCACCTGGAGGAGATCGGTCAGATTCTGCAACGCCTGCAGGCTTAGGGAGGCAGCGATGGCGACCTACTCTGTGGAAGTGGTCTACCGCGGGATCTTCCAGAAGACCCTGGCCAAGAACATCACCCGCGGCATCGTTCTGGCCGCGGTGAAGCAGGGCAAGACCGGCATCGCCTTCGGCCGCTATGGCGACAGCCCCGAACGCAACGGCATCCCCGCCAAGAACTTCGCCATCGTCGCCGACAGCGAAGAGGAGCTGCAGGCCAGCATGGCCCAGTACGAACCCAAGAGCGTGGACGTGACCATCGCTGTGGACGACACACTGTGCAAGGGAGTCGAGTCCTGGGCCTGGTACGGGCTGCAGCCGATCAACAAGCTGACCAGGCCAGGCGGGTACCTCCTGGTCACCACCATGCTGGACTTCTCCGACCTGCTACGGATGACCCACGCCCGGGAGCAGCCCTACAACCTGGCCGTGGTCCGCGGCCTGCCTTCGTTCTCCGGGCTGTGGGTGTACAAGGACGACCACACCGACGTGCGGGTGCTTGGCGCCATCTCCCGCCTCTTGCCCGACCTGGTGAGCCTGGGGGCGGTGGAGGCGGCCATCCGCCAGGAGTGGAAGAGCGAGCAGAAGGTGGCCTCGGCACGCAAGGCCTACGAGCGCGTGGAGGTCATGGCGGTGGCGCCCGGGGTGGGCGACCGCCGCAAACCCTACGAGTTCGAACTTCCCCGTTGGTGGGAACTGCGGGAAGGGGTGACCATCCCCGCCATCGTCTCCGGGGAGGCCTTCCCCGATCCGACCACTGGTGCGGTGGGCGGGTGGCGGCCGGCGCGCAACCCGTACTTCAAGAAGTTCAGCACCCGCACCATGCGCCCCGTGGTCGACTTCGACACCTGCATCAAGTGCACGCTGTGCTGGCTACAGTGTCCCGACTCCTGCTTCGACGTCACGCCGGACGGCTACTACGACGCCAACATGGAGGCCTGCTGCGGCTGCGGGGTGTGCGAGGCGGTCTGCCCGGTGGACAACTGCATCACCATGGTGAACGAGGCGGCCTTCACCAGCAACGACAGCCAGTGGGCCGCCTGGAAGCGGGACCGGGAGGCGTACCGGGTCTGGGTGCGGGAGAAGATCCAGCACCGGCCAGAGCGTTCCCACGGTTTCCAGCAGCGCGGACAGTACGAGCGCCAGATCCGGGAGATGGCGGCGGCGGGGGTGGGGGGAGCGGGTGTGGAGGGCGTTCGGGAAGGAGGACCTCCCGGAGGCGTGGCGGCGGCTGGCAGCTAGAGCGGAGCAAGGGCAAAGCGTTCAGGAGGCAGAGCGATGGCCAGAGTGGCAGAGCAGGTAGGGCCGGCGGAGGCGGAGCGGGAGGAGCTGATCAGCGGCAGCGAGGCCATCGCCGTGGCCTGCAAGCTGGCGGATGTGGACGTAATTACCGCCTACCCCATCAGGCCCTACGACACCGTCATGCAGTACGTGGCCAAGCTGGTGGCCAACGGGGAGCTGGACTGCGAGTACATCGTGGCCGAAAGCGAGCACTCGCAGTTTGAGATCGTCAAGCACGCCTCCGCAGCTGGGGCGCGGGTCTTCTGCGGCTCAAGCGGCGTGGGCTGGATGTACGCCTTCGAGGCTCTGACCGTCACCCCGGCACTGCGCATCCCCCTGGTGGCCATGGTGGGCAACCGGGCGCTGGACGACCCCGGGGCCTTTGGCGTGGAGCACAACGACGCCCTGGCCGTACGCGACCTGGGGTGGCTGCTGGTCTGGGTGGACACGGCGCAGGAGGCGTTGGACACGGCGCTCATCGCCTGGCGGGTGGCGGAGGACCGGCGGGTCTTCCTGCCCTGCGCCATCGGCTGTGACGGCGCCTTCCTCACCCACTCCCAGTCCATGGTCAAGGTCCCGCCCCCGTCCTGGGTGCGTCAGTTCCTCCCCCCTTACGACCGCGGCGATCTGTTGCTGCACCCGGACAACCCCATCACCGTGGCGCCCCAGGTCAACGAGGACTGGCTGATGGAGCTGCGCAAGCACAACGACGAGGCCATGAAGCGGGCGCGGGTGGTGCTGCGCGAGGCCTACGCCGACTTCGAGCGCATCTTCGGGCGGGCCTACGGTAACCCCTTCTTCGAGGAGTACCGGACCGAGGACGCCGAGGTGGTCCTGGTGGGAATGGGGACGCTATCCATGCCCGTGAAGGTGGCCGTGCGCCAGATGCGCCAGCAGGGGGTGCGGGTGGGGTTCGTGCGCCTGCGCTGGTTCCGCCCCTTCCCCACCGAGGAGCTGGCAACCACCCTCTCCCGCTTCCGTGCCGTGGGAGTCATAGACCGGGACTACTCCTTCGGCTCCCCGCACGCCAGCGGGGTGCTTGCCAACGAGATCCGTGCCGCCCTTTACAACTCACTGGCCCGCCCGCCGCTGGTCTCCTTCATCTGCGGCCTGGGCGGCCGCGAGGTCACCGTGCCCAACGTGCTGGAGATGACCGAGCTGGTCCGCCGCGCCGCCGCCGGCGAGCCGGCGGAGAGCACCTACTGGATCGGGATCCGGCAGTAGAGGAGGAGTGACACCATGGCCGACAGCCTAGCCACCACCCCGCTTCCGACGCTGGAGCCCTTCAAGGGCGTGAAGAAGGTGCCGCTGGAGGAGTACTTCACCTCCGGCCACCGCACGTGCCAGGGCTGCGAGTCCGCCCTGGTGATGAAGCTGATGGTCAAGGCGGCCGGGCCCCGGACCATCGTCCTGGGATCCACGGGGTGCATGTACGTGGCCAACACCACGTACTACAGCACCTCCTGGGTGGTCCCCTGGATGCACACGCAGCTGGGGTCCAGTGGCTCCGCCGGCCTGGGCACGGCGGCCGCGCTGCGGGCGCTGATGCGCAAAGGGAAGCTACGCTCCGAGCCCATCAACGTCATCGCCTTCTGCGGGGACGGGGGCGGGGCGGACATGGGCCTGTCCGCCATCTCCGCCGCCCTGACCCACACCGAGTACAACTTCCTCATCCTGCTGTACGACAACGAGTCCTACGCCAACACCGACATCCAGCTCTCCGGCCTCACCCCTTACGGTGCGCACACCACCTTCAGCCCTCCCGGGTCGGCGAAGCGCATCCTGCACCAGCGCTGGAAGAAGAACGTGGCCGGGATGCTGGCCGCAGGCCACCCCTCCTGCCGCTACGTGGCTACCGTCTGCGCCAGCTACGCCGTGGAGATGATGAACCGCGTGCGCAAGGCCCTCTCCATCGGCGGCCCCACCTTCATCCACTCCCTGGACCCCTGCCCCAAGGGGTGGGACTACGACCCCATGCTCTCCCACGAGCTGGGCGAGCTGGCTGTGGAGTGCGGCATCTGGCCGCTGTACGAGGTGGAGGACCACCGGCTGAAGCTGTACGGGCGGACCAAGGGGATCGCCGAAGGGCGCTCCCGGCGGCGGCCGGTGCGCGACTACCTGCTGCGCCAGGGGCGTTTCGCCCACTTCACCGACGACGACATCGACTACTTCCAGGCCAAGGTCGATGAGATGTGGGAGCGCTGGATTATCCCCGGGGTCATCCCCTTTGCCAGTGAGATCACAAACGGGAGGGGCTCCGACTGAGGGGCAGGAGCGCGCCGGCGAGGAGTCCGGTGACTGACGAAGCCCGTTCGCCGCGAGCCGGTTCGGCGGACGGGCTTTGCGTTTACGTATTTGTGACCAATTCGGTCAAGAATGGGACCTCGACCAAAGGTCACGTGGCAGGACCACTCCAGCGTCGGAGGTGAGGCAGGTGAGTCGGAAACTGCCGTCGCGGTTGGCTGTTCCGCTGTTGCTGCTGGTGGGGCTCGCCGCACCGCTCTGGCCGGCTGCGGGAGCCCCGACCTTTACCCCACGCCGGCCTGTGGAGTTCACCATCCCCGCGGGGACCGGCGGGGGCGCCGACCAGCAGGCGCGCTTCATGTCCCCGCTGATCGAGAAGTACCGCCTCTCCCCCCAGCCGTTCATTCCGGTGAACCGGCCAGCGGGTGCCGGGGCGCAGGCGTTCCTCTTCCTGGTGGACAAGGCGGGGGACTCCCACACGATCCTCATCACCCTCGACAACCTCTTCGCCACCCCCGTCGCCCAGGTCATCCGCAACCGGGACGGCACGCGCTTCACCTGGCGTAGCCTCACCCCCATCGCCCGACTGTTGCTGGACAACTTCGTGCTCACGGTGCACAACGACTCGCCCTGGAAGACGGTGGCGGACTTCCAGGCGGCGGCCAAAGCGGCCCCTCGGGGCAGCATCAAGATGGCCGGGACCGGGTCGAAGCAGGAAGACGAGATCATCATGGTGATGCTGGAGCAGGCCTGGGGTGTCGACTTCACCTATGTGCCCTTCCCCGGAGGGGGAGCGGTGGCCGCCGCTCTGGTGGGTAAGCAGGTGGACTTCACGGTTAACAACCCCCTGGAGATGGTCGGCCACTGGGAGGGCGGGCGGCTGCGGCCGCTGGCCATATTCGCCAGCGAGCGTGTGCCGCTGCGCAAACCGGTGGTGGGCAACACCGCCTGGGGCGACATCCCCACGATGAAGGAGCTGGGCTTCCCCATCGAGTACCAGATGCTGCGCGGAATCTTCGGCCCCAAGGACATGCCCGCCGATGCCGCCGCCTTCTACCGTGACGTCTTCGCCAGGCTGATGGACACCCCGGAGATGGCGGAGTTCATCGAGCGTGGTGCGTTCACCAAGGCGTTCCTCACCGGGCCGCAGTACGTGGCCTGGCTGGAGCAGAAGGACAGGGCGGTGGTCGACCTGATGGTCAAGGGCGGGCTGGCGCCCAAACCTTAGTGGAAGCGGCGGGGGAGCCACGCTCCCCCGCCGCTTCGGAGCTGTGATGCGGCGGGCGGAGATACTGATCGCCCTGGCCCTCTCCCTGGGCGCGGCGGTGCTGCTGTGGGAGGCGCTGCGGCTGCCCATCGGCTGGACGGGGATCGGCCCAGGCGCAGGGTTCTTTCCCTTCTGGCTGGCGGTGGGGGTGGCCGTCTGTGCCTTGGTCCTGCTGGTGCAAAGCCTGCGGGCGCCCCTGACCGAGGAGGGTCGCGCCCCCTTCATCCCCTCGGGCGCCTGGAGGCCGCTGCTGGCCGTCTTCCTGCCCATGGCTGCTGTCGTTGCGCTGGTGGACTACCTGGGGATCTACATCGGGGGCGGGATCTACCTGGCGGGCTACACCTGGCTGGTGGGACGACACCGCTGGCACACAATCCTGCCGGTGAGCGTCCTGGTGCCGCTGGTGCTGTTCCTGGTCTTCGAAAGGTGGTTCCTCCTTCCCCTGCCCAAGGGGATCATCCTGGAATACCTCTTATACGGGCGGTAGGCGATGCCGCTGTTGTCGGTTTTCAACGACCTCATGTTCGGTCTGGGGGTGGCTCTCACTCCCTTCAACATGACGGTGGCGGTGGTGGGCTTGATCCTGGGGACGGCCATCGGCGTCCTCCCGGGGTTGGGCGGCACCAACGGGGTGGCCCTGCTCCTGCCGCTCACCTTCACCCTGCAGCCGACCTCGGCGATCATCCTGCTGGCCTCGGTCTACTGGGGGGCGATCTTCGGCGGGGCCATCACCTCCATCCTGTTCAACATCCCGGGTGAGCCCTGGTCCGTGGCCACCACCTTCGACGGTCACCCGCTGGCCAAGCAGGGCAAGCCGGGGATCGCCCTGACCGCAGCCTTCACCTCATCGTTTATCGGCGCGCTCGTGTCCATTATCCTCTTCACGTTCTTTGCGCCTCCGCTGGCGGAGATTGCGCTGCGGTTTGGGCCGCCGGAGAACTTCGCCGTCCTCCTGCTGGCCTTCGCCACCTTCACCGGGCTGGGCGGAGGAAATCCGGTGAAGACCGTCCTGATGACGCTGCTGGGGCTGCTGTTGAGCACGGTGGGCTTCGACATCGTCACCGGCCAGCCGCGGATGAACTTTGGCCTGATCTCCCTGCAAAGCGGGGTAAACTTCGTCGTGATCGCCATCGGCCTGTTCGGGCTGGGGGAGATCTTCCTCACCGTGGAGGAGGGCCTGCGCCTGGAGG
>Ga0101945_1000981_pt1 | contig 35223 bp, 39 predicted proteins | sample DewCreD2012metaG_2_FD_75246 | JGI IMG/M metagenome (GOLD analysis project Ga0101945, IMG submission 75246) | Hot spring sediment bacterial and archeal communities from British Columbia, Canada, to study Microbial Dark Matter (Phase II) - Dewar... ... | reverse complement strand
GCCCAGGTGGGAGAGGCGGTACAGGAGGTGGGCCGGGTCAAGAACGAACTGACCGACCGCCTGGCGGGCGCCTTCCGCGACTACGCAGCCGCCCGACGGCGGGCCGACCGCTACCGCACAGCGATCTTGCCACGCGCCCAGGAAGCCTACGAGCTGTCGCGGAAGGCGTATGCCGGCGGCGTGTTCGAGTACCTGCGGGTGCTCGAAGCCCAGCGGGCCGTCGCCCAGGCCAACCTGGAGTACGTCCGGGCACTCGGCGAAGCGTGGAAGGCTGCTGCCGCGATCTCGGGGCTCACGCTAGAAGACCACTGGCCGCCCGCGCCACACGTACCCAGCGCGGAGCCTCGGAAGGAGCCTTGAAAACCAGAGAGGTGCCCCCTACGGATCGGTGCAGCAGTGAACGAGCAACGCGAAATACACTTCAAGATTCGCGGCATGGATTGCGCCGAGGAAGTGGCCGTCCTCAAACGGGAGGTCGGGCCGTTGGTCGGCGGGGAAGACCGGCTGTCCTTCGACATCCTGAACGGTAGGATGGCAGTCGCGCCGGGGCCGGTGGAGGTTTCCCCCGAGGCCGTCATGAAAGCCGTGGCCCGCACCGGCATGCGGGCCGAGGTCTGGCGGCAGGGCGAGCAGGTCGCCGACCAGGGCCGGTTCTGGCAGCGTCGGGGGCGAACCATCCTGACCACAGCCAGTGGCCTGTTCGGCCTGCTCGGGTTTCTCACCCACGCCTGGGCCGAAGGCGGTTTCCTTGCCGCGTTCGGCACTGAGGGAGCGGGCGTCGTCCATCATGTTCCGCTGGCGGCGAAGACCCTCTACGCCCTGAGTATCCTGGCGGGGGTCTGGTACTTCCTACCAAAGGCCTGGTACGCCACCCAACGCCTGCGACCGGACATGAACCTACTGATGACGGTTGCTGTCGTCGGGGCAGTGGCGATCAACGAGTGGTTCGAGGCGGCGACCGTCGCCTTTCTCTTCGCCGTCTCTCTGGCGCTGGAATCGTGGAGCGTAGGCCGGGCACGGCGGGCCATCGCGGCGCTGATGGACTTGTCACCCCCGACCGCCCGCTTGCGTCACGCCGACGGCAGGGAGGAGCAGATCGCTCCCGAGCAGGTGCCTGTGGGGGCCGTCCTCGTCGTGATGCCAGGGGAGCGCTTCCCCTTGGACGGTCGGGTTTTCCGGGGCACGAGCCACGTCAACCAGGCCCCGATCACCGGCGAGAGCGAACCTGTGACCAAGCAGGCCGGTGACGAAGTGTTCGCCGGAACCATCAACGGAGACGGCGCGCTGGAAGTCGAGTGTACGAAGGCGGCCCAGGACACAACCCTGGCCCACATCATCCGCATGGTCGGCGAAGCCCAGTCGCGGCGAGCGCCGTCCGAGCAATGGGTGGAGAGGTTCGCCCGCGTCTACACCCCCGCCGTCATGGGCTTGGCCCTGGCCGTCCTGCTTGTTCCGCCGCTGGTCTTCGGCGGTGCCTGGAAGGAGTGGTTGTACAGCTCTCTCGTCCTGCTCGTCATCGCTTGCCCGTGCGCCCTGGTGATTTCCACGCCCGTCAGCATCGTCGCGGCGCTCGCCGCTTCGGCCCGCCAAGGAGTGCTCATCAAGGGCGGTATCTACGTTGAAGCCCCCGCCCGCCTCAAGGCCATCGCGTTTGACAAGACTGGCACGCTGACCGAGGGTAAACCCGCCGTCGCCGAGGTCGTGCCGTTGAACGGGCACGATAACCGTGAAGTGCTGGAGCGGGCGGCAGCGATGGAGGTCCGCAGCGACCACCCCCTGGCGCGGGCCATCGTCGCCTACGCTCAGGAACGCGGGATACAGCCTGCCCCCGCTGAGGATTTCCAGATCGTCCAGGGTAAGGGGGCCACGGCCCGGTTTGACGGGAGGCAGTTCTGGCTTGGGTCGCACCGCTACCTCGAAGAGCGAGGCCAGGAGACAGAAGACGTACATCACCGGCTGGAGGCCATGTCCGGGGCGGGCCGCACGGTCGTCGTGGTGGGGAACGAGGAGCACGTCTGCGGCCTCATCGCCCTCGCCGACAACGTGCGCCCACAGGCCCGGCAGACCCTCCAAGAGCTTCGGCGTGCGGGGGTCGAACACCTGATCATGCTCACCGGGGACAATCAGCCCACGGCCCAAGCCATCGCCCAGGAGACGGGCGTGGACGAGTTCCGTGCCGAGCTGCTTCCGGCTGACAAGGTCACGGCGGTGGAAGCCCTGGTCGCTCGCTACGGCAGCGTGGCGATGGTCGGCGACGGCGTGAACGACGCCCCGGCGCTCGGCCGAGCGACTGTGGGCATTGCGATGGGGGCGGCGGGGAGCGACGCGGCCATTGAGACGGCGGACATCGCGCTGATGTCCGACGACCTCAGCCGGCTCCCCTGGCTCATCAGGCATTCCCGCCGGACCCTCGCCGTCATCCGCCAGAACATCGCCTTCTCGTTGGCGGTCAAGGCGCTATTCGTGGTCCTGACGTTCGTCGGTTTCGCCTCCCTCTGGGCCGCCATCGCCGCCGACATGGGAGCTTCGCTGCTAGTCATCTTCAACGGATTGAGGTTGTTGAGGCACCAATGACGACGAGGCCGCGGGGACGGGCTTGCGCCTCACCCCGCGGCCGTGGTTGTGACCTCGCCCCGCCCGTCATTAGTATGGGCGCGTGTGGGAGTGCCCGCGGTGCGGGACGTGAATGTGGCCGTGCTCGTGATAGCCGCGACCTGGCGTCCAGTGCTCGTACTCGGGGTGGATGACGGCGGGCCGGCGGCCGAAGTAACCGCCGCCGTAGCCCGGCGTGTACGCCGGGCCGGAGTAGCCGCCGTAGCCAGGGGCGTAGCCCCGGTCGTAGTAACCGCTGTAGCCGCCGTAGCTGCCGTAGCCGTTATAGCCGGAGTACCCGGCCCCGCCGTAGGAGCGGCCGTAGCCGCCGTAGTCGCAGCTCTGGGCTTGGCTGGCCGAGGGCATGGCCAGCATCAGGCCGGCTGCGACGATTCCCAGTACCGCCACGGAAAACAGCCTGCGCATCTCGTGTTCCTTGCTCGGAAGTGGGTCGAGCCAGTTCTTGGGTCTGACGCCTTGCCGGGTTGATCCGCTTCGCCCCGGCCATAGACTAAACGCAACACAAGCGTGATCTTGCGCTGGCCGAGATGCAGCCGTGGTAACCCGAGCGAGCTTCTAAAATGCGGTCGGAAGCAGGCGAGAGTTGTTACGAAGAGTGTCTCGCTCGGGGAGCTTCAAAATTCGGAAAGCCAGCGCGATCTACCTTCGGCACAACGCCGGACGACATAGCTCTCACCTCATTCGCCTTAGCAGTCCGGGTGCGAAGAAACTTCCGAGAAACAGCGCGACGCTTGCAAACACACTTTCCCAGAACAATTCGTAATATAATAAACATAATATGTACAAATGCCACTCCAGACGGGGCTGCGCTTCCTTGATCGCCAGCGCCAGCGTGGGCAGGAGCATCAGTAAAATACTGCTGCTCAAGACGTTGCCCGCCACGATCCAACGCCAGCGCAGGCGCCACGGCGCTTGGATTACTCGCCACTGATAGTACCTCCCCTCCAAGCCAACAGACATGGCCACCGCGATCAGCAACCACAGCGGCCCAGTCCAGAAAATAGCGACGGCGGCCAAAGGCACAGTCAAGTATCCGACCACTAGACTTATGAAATTGGCCTGTAAAGAGTACCAGAACGCGTGCTTTCGGACGCCCGCACAAAAAACGAAGGGCTATTCCAAGACAGCCGCGAATATCGACGCCGGCAAAGCCAAATACAATATGAGCGGCAAAAGTTCAAAAAATGAGTCATGCCACGAGTGGGCAGTCGGTGCGGCGGAGTTTGCATACGCGGGGGACGCCAAGGCGAACAGCAATATCACTACTAATAGAATTTTGCTTGGATGCCACATGCGAGCTTCCCCAGAAGAGTGACGAGCAACCCGCTCAGCAACCGGCAGGACTTCAGCGAGCAACGAACTCCTTGCACACATATAACACCTGTAACACCTGCCGGCGCCCAGTGTACGACCGGCTTCAATTTCGAGGCGCCAACGACGATCAGACCCCCGGTGGCCGACCTGGGCCCTATCTACAGCCATCAGGATTATACCCGCTTGCTCCCCGCAGGCGTACCGGAGGACATCATTCGTCGTGACTACCACGGCATTCCCTACTAAGCCCGGCTCGACTAGTTCAACTCTGCCAAAGGTCTCGTCGATCTCAAAACGTGTGACCACCCCAAGTCACAAGCCAATATGGAGTGGGACGTGAAGGTCAGGAGTCGGTTCCTCACCTTGGCGATGCCGTTGCCAACGTAGCCGCAGCGTTAAGAGCAAAATGGGAATTCCAAATCCTAACAAGATCCACGGACCAGAGCTGCGTTCCGCGAACAGGGTCGCCTGCGATGGATCATACGGAGCATACAGGACCATGACGGGAGCACCCGGTGGGAACTGCTTGCGGAAAGCGGCAGCTTCCTGAACCCAATAGAACGTTTTGGGTTCCCCGGTCGTAATCCGTGTCGACTCATACGGCTGACCGGCAACCCAGTAGCGGTAGCGGATGTGCACGGTAAGGGGAGCACCGGGGATTCCACCTTTCTGCTCAATCCATTCGGTGCGAGATTCGATGACGATCCCCTGAGTCTTCTTCCAGCACAAGATGCTCAGCTCTTGTTTGGCCAATTCCCAGAGACCAAAGCCGACGAGGAAACCAGAGAGCAGCCAGCCCTTGAACTCGCCACTTATGAGCCAAAGGAGGAGTCGCGATGCGAAAGCAAGCCAGGTTGTCCACCAAGCTGGCGCTGGCTGAACTTCTCTCTCGTGTAAATCGTAAGACATAAGTTGATCTCCATCGCTCTGTCGGCAGCGTTTGTCCCTCAGACAAGCAGCATCCAACATTTTACCTGCGATTTCGGTCAGGCGAAAGTCGCAGCTTTTTCCGTCCAACGACACCCCCAAGAAGTCGTTACAATTTCGAAGCCAACCAAGTGGAACTGGCCGCTGAGTTTCCCAATCAGCCGGACCTGCGGAACGACCTGGCTGCTACTCTCGGCAACCTGGCCAACCTGTGCAACCTGCGGCGCAACTTCGCCACCGCCAAGGAGTGCCTGGAAAAGGCCCGGCCGCACCACCTGGCCGCCCTCAAGGCCAACCCTCGGCATCCCACCTACCGGCAGTTCTACCGCAACAACCTGCTTGCGTTAGTGCAGGCCCACGCCGGGCTGCTCGACCCGGCCGCCGCGGTGCAAACCGCCCAGACCCGCCGCGACCTCGGCTGGAACCCGCCCGCCGACGCCTACGACGCCGCCTGCGCCCTGGCCCTGTGCATCCCCATCGTCGAGAAGCACGAGCAGCTCCATGCCGACAAACGCAAAGCCGCCGTCCAGTTCTACGGCGACGCGGCGATGAAGCTGCTGCGGGAGGCCGTGGCCAAGGGGTTCAAGGACGCCGCCCACATGAAAAAAGACTCCGACCTCGCCCCGCTGCGCCAACGCCCAGACTTCCAAAAGCTGTTAAAGGATCTGGAAGCCGAGTCCGGGCGCTGACCGCATCCGTTCATCTCCCGCCATTGCCCAGCAGAAAGCTGTCGCCAAGTGGACTCAGCATCCGAGTGCCAACATCGACATTCTGACGGAACGACTGGTGGTCATCGACATCGACGGCAATGTCAATTCCTGGCCGAGCGACCCGGACCACGCTGCTGGCCTGGGCACGTCGTTCGCCAGCGGCGAGGGGATCGAGGATCGGTTGTTCGTGCAGCCGACGACACTGTTCCAAGTGGATGAAATCGACGGCCTGCTCCTCCGGGTGAGCCAGGCCAGGGATGCCCGGCACGAGCAGATCATCTCGATGTTGCTACAGATGTACTCCGCCGCATCGACGGTCTATGTCATGCGGGCCAAGGCCGGCCGCGAGTGGACCGTCATCGACCAGCCGTGCCTGTGCCTGTTTGGCACCGCTGTGCCCAAGCATTTTTACGAAGCGCTGTCGGCCCGCCTGCTGACCAACGGCTTCCTGGCGCGCTTCTTGACTCTCGAATGTCGAGGCCGGGGCATCGGCCAAAATGCTCACTCAATCACGGACTGTTGTTCATTCGCTGGCATCGACCTGAGTTTTCGCAACATCAGACCAAATGTGATGAAAAAGACTGCAGCGACACTTAAGAGGAACCCGACAACCGCCCACTTTCCACCCCAGTGATAGAGATCGTCAAACAGTTTCCAACAAAGAATCAGTCGTTGATTGACTTCATAGTCGGTGATCCGATAATATTCGTATCCCGCCTAATCACACATCATAAGACCTATGAGCAACAAAGAGCGTGAAGCCCCGACGTACTGATCTCGCTTGGTCAACTTACGCCGTTGAGTAGCCATCGTGTCTCTCCACACACCGTTACGCGTCATACCTCAAATTGTCCAGATTCGCAGTCGATACGACGTCATCGCTGGCGATGGCGTCGTAGTCTGCGGGCACACTCGCTACAAGGCGGCAGTGAAGCTCGACCTGGAGACGGTGCCGGTCCATGTCGCCACGGACCTGACGCCCGAGCAGATCAAGGCGTACCGCATTGCTGACAACAAGACCAACGAGCTGTCCGACTGGAATTACGACCTGCTGCCGATCGAGCTGGCCGAGCTGCAGGGCATGAACTACGACCTGGGCCTGCTCGGCTTCGACCCGGACGAGCTGGCCAAGCTGCTCGACCCCGGCGTCAAGGAAGGTCTGTGCGATCCCGACGAGGTGCCGGCCCCGCCCGACGAGGCGGTGACCAGGCCTGGTGATCTGTGGCTGCTGGGCGACCACCGCCTGCTCTGCGGCGACGCGGGCCGGGCCGAGGACGTGAATCGCCTGCTCGACGGCGCGGCGATCCACCTAGTGAACACGGACCCGCCCTACAACGTGAAGGTCGAACCGCGCAGCAACAACGCTATCGCCGCCGGCCTCAGTTCGTTCGAGGTCACGCACCACCAGAAGATGGACGTCGTGCGCCATCCGGAGAAGGCCAGGCCAACCGGCAAGAAGCTGCGGGCCAAGGACCGGCCGCTGACCAACGACTTCATCTCCGAGGGCGATTACGACCGGCTTCTGCACGCCTGGTTCGGCAACCTCGCCCGTGTGTTGGTTCCGGGACGCGCGTTCTACATCTGGGGCGGCTACGCCAACTGTGCCAATTACCCGCCGGTCCTCAAGGCGTGCGAGCTGTACTTCTCGCAGGCGATCATCTGGGTCAAGGAGCACCCCGTCCTGACCCGCGAGGAGGGAAGGGGCAGACGTGTGGAGAGCGTGGAATTTGAGTGGCATCGGGGCAAGGTGTGGGGGCTGTAACGACACAGCTCACCTGCCCGGCCGGGAACGCCCCTTACCTACCCAAAAGACCGGTGAGCCAGAGGAAACCGCATATCCGGCCGGGTCAGGTGCAGCGACTGGTTCGGCGTGCCTCTACTCCGCGACCACCTGCGGCACCCCGCCGACGAAGCCCGAGACGCGGAACTCGCCGTTGGGCCGCCGGGCCGCGGCCGGCACCCACGCCTCCGGCCAGTCCTGCTCCGACCCGCCGTCCAGCAACCCGACGCCGGGGCCGACGATGACCCGCCACGTCTCCGGTGACAGGCGGGCAATCACACGAACCAGAACGCCCATCGGTGTCCTCGCCGACCCTGCCCAACTGGTGATTGGATCGACCGGCGCCGGTCTATTTATCACCGCGCCGGTCACGTTATTTCGGGGCGTCGGTCTGTCTATCAGGACGCCGGTCGATCTACTACGCCGGCCCGGTCTGTCGATTCCGTCTCGTTCCTCAAACCACTTGTCATTCCACAATCTCCCCAGACCTCTGTCAAGTGCCCTGTCGCTGGCCAGCCGGGACATCGGCGAACCGCCGGCGGTCGTGGACCTGGAGCGGAAGGCGCGGGCGGCGTCGGATTTCCGCTTCTTTTGCGAGCAGTACTTCCCGCTGACGTTCTCCCTGCCGTGGTCGCCCGACCACCTCAAGGTCATCGCGAAGATTGAGCAGGCCGTGCTACGTGGCGGCCTGTTTGCGATGGCCATGCCGCGCGGCTCGGGGAAGAGCACCATCTGTGAATGCGCCTGCATCTGGGCGGTCCTGTACGGGCACCGCGAGTTCGTGTGTCTGATCGGCAGCGATGAAGGCCATGCGATGGACATGCTCGATTCGATCAAGATGGAACTCGATGGCAACGACCTGCTCTTGGAGGACTTTCCCGAGGTCGTCTACCCGATCCAGTGCCTCGACGGCATCGCCAACCGCTGCAACGGCCAGCTGTACAAGGGCGCGCGCACGCACATCGGCTGGACCGCGCGCGAGATCGTGCTGCCGACCATCCCGGAGAGCAAAGCCAGCGGAGCGATCATCAAGGTCGCAGGGATCACCGGGCGGATTCGTGGGATGAAATACAAGCGGGCCGACGGCAAGACGGTCCGGCCGACGCTGGTTGTGCTCGACGACCCGCAGACCGACGAGTCGGCCCGTTCGTTGTCGCAGTGCGCCACCCGCGAGAGCATCCTCGCCGGCGCGGTGCTCGGTCTGGCTGGTCCCGGCAAGAAGATCAGCGGCATCATGCCTTGCACGGTGATCCGCCCTGGCGACATGGCCGACAACATCCTCGACCGCGACAAGCACCCCGAATGGAACGGCGAGCGGACCAAGATGGTCTACGCGTTCCCGACCAACGAGAAGCTCTGGCAGCGCTACGCCGAGATTCGCGCGGAGAGCATGCGGCAAGGCAACGCCGGCGAGGAGGCGACCGACTTCTACCGGCAGAACCGGGAGGCGATGGACGAGGGTGCCGTGGTCGCTTGGCCGGAGCGGTTCAACCACGATGAACTGTCGGCCATTCAGCACACGATGAACTTGAAGCTCCAGAACGAGGCCGCGTTCTTCGCCGAGTATCAGAACGAGCCGCTGCCCGAGGAGACCGCCGAGGCCGACGAACTTACGGCGGACCAGATCGCTGGCAAGCTCAACCGCATGAATCGCGGCGAGGTGCCCATCGGCTGCAACAGATGGTTCAGCGCGGACCAGTTAGTCGCGCGCCTTGCGCCCGATATAGAGAGTGAGGGTCACACAACATTTTTGGCCCTCACCGCAACTTAGGGAGGTATAAGCGATTCCCCAGAGACCTCGCTCCGGAAACTCGAACTCGGAATAGTCCCGGAGGAGGGTGTACATCGCCTGATCTCCAAAGGGTGCAGAGCCACCGCCACGGCCAACACCGTAATTACCGCGTTTTTCCGTAACGAAACGGCTCAAATTGTTTCTGAATGTTGGCCACGACGTTGCGGGCATCCATAGGGTCTTCCCAGGCAGCGAAAGCAGTGACATAGAAGCTGTCAGCACCACGATGGGAGAGGAGGTCGGGACGAATGATGAATTTGGCATCGGCGGGTTTACATTTTTCGAGCAAGCTCGCAGCATCGAGTTTGTCTAGAACAAACCCCGCTGGTTGCGGGCGCAAAAGCAGTGGGATACCAATGCCAATACCGATGCCCAGCACGAAGGCCCCAACGACCACGAAGATCAGCAGGATCCATTTCCAGTTCATGAAATGGCCTTCTTCCGCCGAACTTGTTATGCGACTGCGCCAGTGCCATCGATTCCGGTCGAACCATCAGCGGGAACGTCCCGCTCCAGGGGTTGAACCGCTTGACTTGACGTTCCCTTTCCGCTCCTCCGGCTACGCTAGCTATCCCACGAATGCCCTGGCCCAGCCCTACCTTTCTTCTTGGGCTTCGTTCCCGCTCTAGCCGAACGCGGAGCGGCGCGTCTGGAAGGGCTGAGCCCGCCCCAACGTTGCCGGGCGCGTCCGCTCTAGTCTAGTGGAAAGTTCGGCCGCGTCGCGTCGCAGCGCACCGCTCAGCTCCGCGTTCAGCCGCGTCGCGTCGCGTAGCGGAGCAACGTCGGCTGCAACCCGTTGTCCGACGGGACTCGCCCCTACTTTTCGCTGCCGAAACCAGTGAGCTCGATTCAGATGTTAACCCTATCGGCCTTCGCTTCCAGCGCGACCAAGCCGGACAGCGGTACCGATTTGGAGAACCAAAATTTCAGATCCGCTTTGACTGCGATGTCGCCGATGGACCAGGTGGCCTTGCCCGCGATCCAATTGCATTCGTATGTTTTATCACCGACCTTGATTTTTTCTTTACCTTCGGCCGTCTTCTCGCATTTAACTTGCTTGTCATTTCTGAAGAAATAGGCAATAGGGTCATAGGGTTTGGTCAGATCGATTTTCTCTTCCGACTCTCCCTTGCCCTTGATGGTGGGGGTCGTGATGGATTTCAGGGTCAGTTCCTTGTCGTTCTTGGCGATCACGGTTTCCTTCATGGTCGCCTCGGTATCCTTTCCCATGATCGAAACGGTCATCTTGTACGTCACGTAGTCGCCCACCTTGGCGTTCCTGAATGGATTTTCGGTCTTCTCCTGAGCTTGCGAGGCCCAGGCCAGCAGGACTGCAACCGCGGCGAATGCGAGAAAGCGAATACGCATGGATGGATCTCCTGGGGTGAAGTTGGAGTGCCTGAGATTGTCGCCGAAAGAATCCATGCAAGCCGTGGGGGGTGTGGCAGCCTGAAGGCCACCAGCGCATCAAACCCCATCGCCCCACCAGGAGTTTGCACGATGAAGACGATTGCAACCACCTCCGACGCCATTATCGCCATCGACCTCGGCAAGTATAAGAATGTTGTTTGTGTGTATCATTCAGCCGAGAACGTCCGCTTCCTCACGTTCACCACCCGCCGCGCGGAGTTGGCCAACGGGATCAACAAGCACCGGCCCAGCGTGGTGCTCATCGAGGCTTGCCTACGGTGCGGCCGACGACACATGAGCCAGTCGGCGGAATGCCTTCCGTGCAGACGATTCGACGTATCCCCCTTCGCCCCGGGCGCTCATGGTCGCCCTGAACCGTCGGCCTCTCGAAGCATCCCGCTCCGACCAAGGGCCTCATTGCCGGCCCCTGGACCCCTGCTAGCCTCTCTCTGTTGCCGAGGAACAAAAGCTATGCGTCACTGACAGCACGAATCGCACGGACGGTACTTGACAGTCCCCACGGCTTCATAGTCGATAAAGTTCACCTGCGGGGCGGGCTTGAAGGAGTTTAACGTCCCGGGAACCCCTGACGCCCGCCCGTCAGGTGCAACGGCTCGTTCGGCGATCATCTGCACAACACGGAATTGCGGCGAAGCGCATAGCCTGGGCCGGGAACGTGGTAGGTTGATAAGATTCAACATCAGAGGTGAGAAGCACGGATTCCCCAAGGCCATCGGATAGGGCGGAGAGGGTATCGGTTGTGGCTCGGCTGCGTTTTGCGGTTTTTGGAACAGCTTGAACTTTCTGCCCCCTGGCGGGTCGCCGACGTTTGCGGGGGCGAATTCTCGGTTGTGGATCAATAGATTGCTCACCTCGAAGAACCCGTTTGGGTCCACCGTCGCTGCCCCTTGATCGGTGTTCTTATGAACTTCAAGGATCCAGGTAGGGGCTTGTGTTTTTTCGTCGATCTTGTATTTGAATGGTTCGAAGACAGCCAAAGGATTTTTCGGGTGAAAATGCGGCCAGGGTGGATGCATGACGTCGGCCGGAATCTCCGCAACCGACTGGTCGTCGCTCAGCTGTAGCAAATAGCCACTCCATTTCTTCGTTGTCTTATTCTGTACCTTTGTCTTGAAGTTTAGTCGTAACCCCTCAGCTATTTTGGGAGTCCGCCGCCACTTTCTCAGTCTGCGTGAAAGTAATCACGGTCGTCTTGTCATCGTTGCCCACTGTCATATCGATCCATGTGCCGACTGTACCATTCGCTGTCGCAGTAGCATCAAACTGAAGCTTAACAGGAGCAGACCATTCGACCTTCCACTTCCCCTTCGTCTTGTCGGTGTTTGGCAAGATGAAGGGTGACGTAATATCCTTCGGCTGGCCCTTGCCGTCGAAGGAGCAAGCGCCGCGGCGGCAAAAAACAGGAGCAACGTTGCAGTCAGCCAGCAGCTTCGGCGGATTCGTTCGTCTGTCATTTGAGTCCCCTCCAACGGCACCGTGGAGACACTCATTATTTCAGAATGTGGACATTTCGCACCAGGGGAGGCGCCAACTCCACGTCCTTGTTTTCTGGGAAAGAAACCCTCATTTTCGCCTGGCCCAGCGGAGCGTCAACGGGAACTGGCACAGTACCGTCTAGCTCACGGTCGTCGGGGAAATTTGCAGGCGCCAGGGTTCCCCTGGAGGTGACGGCCTTCGCGCCTTTCTTCGAGAATTCCAGTTGCACGGTGAGCTTTCCGTTCGGGAACACATCACGCGGTGTATAAAAGGCGAAGGACTCCAGCCCTGGGGTGCCGACGAAACCGCTCAGGGCCGCTCCTTGACCGCGACGCAATATATTCTTCGGCCCTCCGCCAAGATACCTTCCTGCCTTGTCCGTCATTACCTCCTGAGGGTCGCGCAGCTTTGACCGGATCGGACCGCCGAGCCACACGATAGGCGCGCGGCCTGGCTCCTCCGCCACTCGGAAAGTGGCTGTCTGAGCAATCCTGTCTCCGACCCGGACGCTCACCGAACCCCCTCCCCTCGAGATCGAGACCCAGAGCGATGTGTGCTTGATCTTTCCGCCCGGCTCAATGAGAGTGCCGACCTTGAAATGGCCGCTGTGGTTGCCAAAAATACGCTCGCCCGGCGTGTGGAAATCGCCGTCGCCGTTTCGGTCCACGTATAGGATGTCCACGTCATGCACCAGCCAGGCGCGAAACTTCGCCTCTGGCCCGAACGCCAGCAGGCAATACTGCTGTTTCTTCGCAAGGTACTCAGGCTCAGACAAAATCTTCCGTTCAATTGTTGTCAGGTCGATTGCCCCGCCTCGCTGACCGTCGTCGGGCGCAGGGGCAGGCTCGAGTGCCGCGGGCAAGGCAGAGGCGGCACCGACAGCAAATAACAACACTGCCACGAGACACGCTGGCTTCACCATGTCATCTACCTCCGGTGAGAAATCATGTCGTTCACAGAACAGACCCGACTTGCTTACGTCACCATCCTGCGTGTTACCAGGGTATGGGGATGTGGTTCAATACACCTCGCATGGCATTGCCCAGAGAACGAACGCCAGGTAGCCACCGTGCCGTAGCCCACCAGAGTTAACCGTCCGACAGTTGGACGCGGCAATTTTCGCTGTCACCGCCATGCAACAGCAAGTCAACTTTCCAATGCCAATAGCGGTGGCCCAACGTCCGATCAAAGGAGACTGAGTAGCACCCTCGCGCTGCCGAACGAAAAAGCTCACCTGCCGGGGCCGTCTGCAAAGCCATCACCTCGCGCGAATCAAAATGGCGGCCCCGGTCAGCTGTAGCACCGGGTTCGACGGTTCCCTCTTGACCGAATGACCGGCCTGGCTATTATAGGGGTAGGGAGTACCAGTAAGGAGCCGGCAATGCCGAACAAGACCAGTCTGCCGATCTATGAAGAAGAACGCCAGCGCGAACTGCAAGACCGCCTGAGCCGCATCGAAGGCCAAGTGCGCGGGGTCGCGCGCATGGTCAAGGAGCAGCGTCCCTGCATGGCGGTGCTGCAACAACTGGCGAGCGTGCAAGCGGCGCTCCGCGGCGTGACCAAGACGGTGCTGCGGAACTACCTGGAGCGGTGCGCCACCGACGCCATCCGGTCGGGCGATACCGCCGTGTACGACGAGCTGATGGAAGCGATCTACAAGTTCGTGAAGTGAGCCGGGGCGGTCCCTGCCACGCCGCGAACCGAATTGGAAGGGGTGTACCATGACTCGACGCAAGTTGCTGTGGGCTACCGTGCTGGCCCTGCCGTTGGCGGTGGCCGGTGGCTTGGTGTACGCCAACGCGCAGGCCCGGTCCTACGTCTGCCCGGTCACCGGGGAAGTGCTGCCCTGCCCGTTGTGCTGCCCGCTCAATGAGAGCAAACCGCAGACGCAAGAGCAGTCCTACACCTGTCCCATCACTGGTGAAGAACTGCCCTGCCCGTTGTGCTGCCCCCTCAACGAGCAGAAGTAAAGTAGTCGCCCGCCGACCCCTGAGCGGGTTGGGTCCGCTCAGGGGTCCGAGTCTCTGCCGTCGAACGACTCAAGCTCAGCAGCACGCCGGCCCAAGATGCCGTCATGCCGCGCGAGACCGGGATGGCCGGCGTGTCGGTTGCAGCGCCTGGTTCGGCCCAGTTGTTCAAGCTGTCTTGTCCGCCGGGTTTTCCCCTAGCTCCCGCTCCACACGGCGCACGCGCCGCAGCTGCTGCCAGGTTAAGTAACTCCCGTAAAGACCACCCAGCGCCAAGCCCAACAGGACCAGCAAGACCAGATGGATGAGCCAGCCGATGGAATAAAGCCAATGTCCTTGCGGCGGGTCCGCGGCCCAGCTCGCCCACCAACAGTACAGCGCGAACAGGCCGCCGCCGATGAAAAATGCCACCAGCCCGAGCGGAATTATAATGCGCGCCCGCTGCTTCTGAAGCTCACGGTATTCCGGGTCGGCGCGAAGACCGGCGAGCACCAGCTCACGGACGTCCTGTGCTGCGGCGCGGTTCCGCTTAAAGGTCAGCGGCCCGATTGACGTAGCGAAGCTCACTTTGCCTTCTTCGTAGAGTTCGTAAAGCTGAATGATTCGGTGAGCACGGTCGGCCGGCCTCTCGAAGATCAACTCGCCGCTGGGCCCCGTTAGACTGAGCGTGGCACTATCCCAGGAAAGGAGCCACGTATCCGAGGAACGGCCCTTGTCCAGAGTTAGTTGATGTGAAGGCATATCCGTCGCCCCAACCCGCTTCGAGACCTGTGCGGCCGGACGACATAGCTCAGCAGCCGGCTCACCCGGAAGAAACCGTCGAAGTCCGAGAAACCGCCTATCGCGTGGCCGGTCTGCCGCAGCTGATGGTTCGGCCGGCTCACTGCCGCTCCAGGCGGACCTCTTTCCCGTCCCACCTCACGACCAGTTCTTTCTCGTCAACCGAGACCACCTCGGCCAACATGTACCCGGTCTGCCCCTCAAAGGTGGGGCTGGTCATCTTGTTCAGGGCGACGGTCTTCCCGGTCACTTCGTACTTCCCCTTCCAAACTGCCAGCTCCCGGCTGCTGCGTTTGGAAACCGAGCAGGTGCCGTCCAGCTCCAACCGTAGACCGGCCAGCTCCGCGTCCTTGTCCTTCGCCGCCCAGCTCCCGATGAGCTTGTTGTCGAGCGCCGGCCTGGGGGGGCAGTTTCAATTGTGCCCGGAGGTCGCTGACCTCCTTCTCCAAGTCCGCCACCCGCTTCTCCAGCTGCTTGATCCGGTCATCTTCCTTCGGCGGTTGGGCCGTCAGAGGTGCCGCGACACTCAGACGAGGACGCCCACGGCAGTCACGGGCCGAAGACGAGCCATATTATCCTCCGATTGCGGTGAGAGGCTGCCGCCCCTCCTGTGGCCGAACGACCCAGCTCACCTGCCGGGGCCGGCTCTGCAGTCCCGGTCAGCTTGAGCGTTTGGTTCGGCCGCACTCGCCCAATGTTACTCTTTCGCTCACCAAGAAGGAACAGGGCAACCAACCGATGCTTCACTGCAATGAAAGCATCTCCGTTGTTTCATCATAGGCAAACAGGTTCCCGAACCGCGCCCAACGGATGAAGGTAGTGAACACCTTCTCGTAGTTCTCCTGGGGCAGGTGCATGACCAGCGTTTCCAGTACGAAGTCGCGACCTACGATATTCCCTGGCTGTCGGTGGAGGACATCGTGAACAATTCGGAACAGCGGCAAGGTCAGAAGGCGCTCCCGCCAGATAACCTTTCGCTCCTCCGCCGTCGCCTTGAGGAACCGCTTCGCTTCCGGCTCCAAGACGACCTGCCGTTTGGGCGTGTCCACGAAGCCGAGCATCTCCGCCGCTTCGACGATGGCCAGCATGCGCCCGAACTCGCAATGGGTGTCGCTGGCGATATGGAAGATGTCCGCGCGACCGCCCCGCGCGTCCAGGTACTCCAGCAGGCCGACGATCTCGCTCGTGGTCGCCTCGGGCAACGGCTCCGGCAGGCGGGGTTCCGGGCGGGTCGGGGCAGTCGGCACGTCTGGCAATTCGTGCCCGGTGATGAGTTCGTGGAGGTGCTCGACCAGCCGAAGGAATTCGGGCGAACGGTAGTCCCGCGGGCGGGGGAGGCCGTTGGCCACAACCGTTCGGACGCGACCCGGCCTGGCGCTGAGGATAACGATCCGGTCTGCCATGTAGACAACCTCCTTGATGTCGTGACTGACCATGAGGATCGCCGAAGGGTTCCGCTCTTTGCTCGACCAGATGTCCACCACCTCGGCCCGCAGGCTCTCGGCCGTGAGGGCATCGACGTTACTGAACGGCTCATCCATAAAGAGAATCTCCGGGTCGACGGCCAGTGCCCGCGCGATCCCGACCCGCTGCTTCATGCCGCCCGACAACTCGCGCGGGTAAGCCTCCTCGAAACCGGCGAGGCCAACCCGCTGAATGGCACGCTCCGCACGTTCGTGCACCTCGGCGCGGGACAGGCCGGCTGCCGTCAAGACGGCCTGCACGTTCTCCGAAACCGTCATCCACGGGAACAGGGCGAAACTCTGAAAGACAATGGCAACGCCCGGATTCAAGCCATTCAAGGGTTGACCGTGGTAGAGGACGCGGCCGTCGGTCGGCCGGACGAGACCCGCCAGGATGCGCAGGACGGTTGATTTCCCGCACCCGGACGGCCCCAGCAGAGCCACGATCTCCTCGCTACCGACGCTCAGGCTGACGTCTTCCAGAACCCGGAGCGGCTTGCCGTTGGGCCGGGTGAAGTCATGCGAGACCTTCTGCGCCTCGCACAGACCACCTGTGGCTTCGGCTGTCGCAGGACTGGCGGACGTTTCGTTCATCTCTCCGCTCACTTGGTCAAGGAGTACCGCTCTTCGGCCAACCGGTAGCAGCGCCGCCAGACCGTCCGGTTGAAGAGCACCACCAGGGTGGACATAGTCAGTATACTGGCCGCCAGCAGCGGGAAGTTTGCCCCCGCCGCCGCGGCACTGATCTGAGCACCCAGCCCCTCGGCGCGGTAGGTTTCACCCTTGAACGTAACAAACTCAGCCACGATGCTCGCGTTCCACGCCCCGCCCGCCGCCGTCACCCAGCCGGTGACGAGGTAGGGGAAGACGGCGGGGAAGTACAGGACCCGGAACCGCTGCCAGCCCGTAATCTTGTAGCTCCGCGCCACCTCCCGCAAGTCTGCGGGGACAGCCATCGCCCCCGCGATCACGTTGAACAGGATGTACCATTGCGTTCCCAGGAGCATGAGCAAGATGCTGCCCCACTCCAGCGACACGCCGGCCAAGCGCAGGCCGGCGATGACCAAGGGAAAAAGCATCGGCGCGGGGAAGGAGGCGACGACCTGCACCACAGGTTGCAGGACGCGCGAAAGGCGCGGCGACAGTCCGATAGCAAGCCCTGCCGGCAGTGCCCACAAGGTTCCAATGGCCGTCGCGAGCAAGACCCTGCCGAGGGTCCAGAACCCTGCCGCCACGACTTGACCCCACTCGGCCAGGGACACATCCTGGAGCAGTTCGAGGAGCTTCCAGGCGCCCCAGGTCAGCACGGCCAGCAGTAGCCCCAGCGAAAGGCCGGAAACCCAAGCCGTGCCCCGCGCAACTGGAATCGGGGCGGGCTCGCGCCGCGAGGGCGCGGGGGTTTCTTCGTTGCCCCGCTTGGTCCGGCGGAACAACCAGCGCAGACGCCGCAGGAGTACCGAGCGCCGCAGCCAGTTCAAGAACCACGACGACATCGCCTCCTGATGCCCGCCCTCCTCGACACGGAACTTTTGCGCCCACACCACCACGGGGCGCCACAGCAGTTGGTCCACAAGCACGATCATAAGCGTCATGGCGACGATCGCGTAAAGCATGGCATCAACTCGTCCCTGTTCCACCGCCACGCTCATGTACGAGCCGAGCCCGGGCAACCGGAAGTCCCGATCGCCGAGGCGGAAGGCTTCATTAATCATGAGGAAGAACCAGCCCCCCGCCATGCTCATCATGCTGTTCCAGACCAGTCCCATCGTTGAATACGGGAGTTCCACCCACTTGAAGCGTTGCCACCAGCCGAAGCGGTAGACCGTGGCCGCCTCGCGCAAATCCAGCGGCACAGCACGGAGCGAGTGGTAAAAACTAAAGGTCATGTTCCAGGCTTGCCCCGTGAAAATCATGATGACCGCGGCCAGCTCCAGCCCGACGTTGCTGTGAGGAAACAGCTCGACCATGGCGACAATCAGCCCCGGCATGAAACCCAGGACGGGAATGCTCTGAAGAATGTCGAGCAAGGGGATGAGGACGCGCTCGGCCACCCGATCCTTTGCCGCCCAGTAGCCGTACAGGAGGGTGAAACTCAAAGAGATGAGATAGGCGAGCAGCCCGCGCGACAGCGAGAAGAAGGTGTACCGTGGCAAGGCCCACGGCGACAAGTCGATGTCAATGCTCGGTCGATGCTCCCCGGCCCACTCGCGGCCCACGTCAATCAAGCCGAAGAGGAGGCCGGCCAACCCGATGACAACGAGGAGGTCAACCCAGCCGCCTTTCCGGGAACGGTCGAGCAGCGCAGTGGCCTCGCCCCACATCCTTCGTAACGAACGGCTAATGCATGAACCTCCGGCGGCCGAAGTATGATTAGGCCTCATTCCCGGGACCATCCCGCCTGCACTGACTGCGGCCTAATCTGAATACGCTTTTGCAATCTCCAATGCCATAAGTCCTGTCGCGGTAATCTCATCTGCCAGAGATACCATCCGTGCCGTCGCCGCGTTAGGCTGTCGTCACTGCCGGCTAACCGGGTAACGCCGAGGCTGCATTCCCCCGCTCAGCCCAGCCCATCCAGCGGACTGCGCACCCCGCATTCGCCCCGGTTTAATACGTGGGGTAAATCATCGTGGTTTCCACGCTCGCATGACCGAGCAATTCCTGCACCGTGCGGATGTCACGGCCTGCTTCCCGCAAATGGGCGGCGAAAGTGTGCCGACAATTGTAGCTGGTGGCCCCCTTGGTGATCCCCGAGCGGCGGACCGCCTAGATTATCGACCGGCTGACGGAGGCTTCATGGGCATGATGCCGTCGCCGAACGGCCCCGCTCGGCAGCGACCGGCGCCGAGTGAGTTACGAACTCCGGTGACTTACCTGTCCCCGCCGTCGGCTGCCGCGGATGGTTTGGCGTCAGGTATTGTCCGGCTCGACCCGCTTGCCAAATATGTCGTTTAGGACGGTGAACCCAGCCATCATGCCGGCGAGGATGGCCAGCGAGGTGACCGCCTTCCAGGCGACATCGGTTGGGGCGGCCCCCCAGACGGCCAGGATGCACAACGTCCCGGCTACTACCAGAGCCAAGGTGAGGACAACGAAGCAAGCCAGCCGCACCTTCTCTCGGGGCAGCACCCCTTCGGTCCGCGGCCACCCCTGCCTGAGCGGGGCCGGCCACTTCGACCGGCGGGAGCGGCGGTCGTCATCCTCCTCGCGGAGGCGAGTGTCCTGGCCCATAGAGATTGCAAGCGGTGGGGACTGTGGGTCCGCCGCCTTCGGAGGAATCGGTTCGGGTATCTCGCTCATCGCTGACCTCCTCTTGTCACCGAACGATCCAGCTCAGCCGCGGGGACCCGCTTAGTGAGTTACGAACTCCTGAAACACGACATGCCCACCGTCGGCTGCCGCTCATGGTCTGGCCCGCAAAACTCGCTTGTTCTATAGGCTCCCCTTTTTACTTGACCGTAAGGTGGTAGGTAACGTCAAGCTTGAATCGACCCAATAAGGGGTTATTGGCGCGGACCGAGAAGGTAATCACGTGTTCCCCTGGCGGGAGCGGCGCCAGCATGATCCAGTACCCATCGGAGATGGAGAGATTCGGCATACTAATGGGGATCTCGAAATCGTCCAGGAGATCGGTGTCAGTGATCATGAAGGCACTCGAAGAGGCGCGATACTGCTCGGGATTTTGGACACGGACGCCGTCAATGGTGCATCGCAGACTCTTCAGCCCCTCCAGTGCAAAGGCCGCGACCAGGCGAATGAGCTCCTCGTCCGTCAAATCGTTGGGGTCGAGACCGAAGAACTCTTGGGCAACAAAAGCTGCGAATTCCAGGTCCTCCGGTGCCCACCAGAGGGTGTTGAAGAGCGGGAAGAAAAGCCACTTGCCTTTGGGAACGGTGACGGACCGTTCGACGGTGCCGCCGAATGCGCCTGCCAGAAACCAAACCGGCCCGTGTTGGTCGATGTGGCCGAACTCCCCCGTTGGGTCGAGCACCGGGTTGCTAGCGGCGGGGATGCCGACAGCCCATTGCCACCAGGCGGCCCCCCAGTCGCCGTAACTCTTCCCGAACAATTGCCGATCCACGGGAAGGATGCCGAGGTCTTCGTTGGTCCCTGCGCCCGCAGGCGAAGTCACCAGTATTGCCAACGCGAGCAACACCGTAGCGAGCGGGAAGATGTAGCGTCGAGTGTCGTTCATGGCAGTCTCCCTGATACGTGAGTGAATTGAGTTGGTAAACCACACCTGCACTAAGCCCGCCTCCTCCGCTTTCCGAGGCTTGGTTGTTACGTGGCCCCAGACCAGGATCGGCTGAGGTCCCTCCGTCCACAGATGCGATCATGGATTCAGTTCTACTACGCCCTCCTTTCGCCACTTTTGGCGGCTCTTTGCGCTACCGAACGAAAAGCTCAGCAGCCGTGGGGCCGCCAGAGGTGTGACAATGGAAAAACCCGGCTGCCCCCGCTGCCTACTGCCGCGCCGGGTTCGGCGCGGTTTGCGACTAGGGTCATCCGCCTGTTCGCACTCCGCGCCGCGACGAGGACCAATTCGGGCCGCGGCGGGATGATACTCTCCGGCCCACTGATCTCCCTCCCCGCGAATCGGCTCAGCTCCTCGCACCCCATCCACAATGGCTGGTCGGCACGGCCGAACGGCTTCCGAGCGGCGGCGACCCCCGCGATGCCCCGGAGCACTGCCCATTGCAGGCCGAACGATAGCCCTGCGCACCGTGAGCTGTCGGGGCCGCCATCCTCCGCAGCCAGCGCGGCAATCGCCTGCACGAAGGGGGGAGCCTACTCGCGCAGGACGCGCCGGTAGCGGGAGGACACCATCCAGCGGCGGCCCGGCGAACGCGGTACCCCCGTCCCCCTGCCGGCCCCATCCCCGACGCGACGGTGATGAACCAGGCCGGCCGCACGGTCTTGGGGTACGTGAACACCCGGCACCCCCCGGCCCCAGAGACGCCAGCCGGTCGATGTCCGGCTCCTGAAGGACCGCGTACCCAGCCTCTCGGTCACCCCAAACCGTCCAGTCACCTCCCTCGCCGAACGACGTAGCTTACCGGCTCGGACGTAACCGATGCGACCTCCAGAGACAAACAAATGGGCAACGCCAAACCGGACAGCACTGCCGGGCCTGGGGCATCAGCCGGTTCGGCCCCTGCAAACAGTTCCAGGTGGCCGCGGAACACTCGGCGAAGCCTGTTCCGGACCGCTGCCCGTTGGTCCGGAGCGAGCCGGAGGGACACGCTGAACCCGATGACCTCGGCCAGCCGCCGGCTGAGAGGCCGGACTAGATCGACGGTCAGCGGCCGAGGACCAAACCGGCAAGCGGCGATGCAACCGTTGCGGCCGTTGGACTGATCGTCGTACTCCCACGGGGTGCCCCCAGTCCTCGTCCGAGTCCTCCGCATCCCGCTGGAACGTCAGGTCGTGCCCCTCACCGCCCGCCCAGCACACGAGCGCGTACGCGTCGGCGTCAAATCCCGCCTCATCCGCCGTGAACGTCACGCGCATCCCTGCCCCGCCCTCGCCGCCGAACGCTACAGCTCACATGCCGGGACCGCCGGGGTGACGTTAAAGCTCGGAACAGGATGGCGGCCCCGATCTCCGGCGGTGCAGGCTTCGGCAGCTACCCCCCTCACTTCGCCGCAAGCAACGTTCGCTGGACCAACTCTTCCACCTCACGGACATTCTCAATCCCGAGGAAACCACGTACCGTCCGGTGGAAGTGCAGATAGCTGTCGTTATCCCGAATCTCAGTCACCGACACTTCGAAGACCAGATCCCCGCTGCCATCGGCATACTCTCGCCGCGTCAACTTGACCAAATCGGCCGCCTTGAAGGAACGCACCTCGATCCCCCCGAACCAGCCCGCCGCCCAGATGATCGCGCGCTGATTGGTCAAGGCGTAGCAGGTGTGCTGGGCGCTTCGATACATCCAGAACGGCGAGCTGAGCATCCCTAGGCCGATGAGGACAAAAGGCACGCCGAACAGGGGGAAGCAAGTAAAGAAGACATCGACCCCCTCCGGGCGATTGCCGCCGGCCTCGTCGAACAACATCCTGGATGCCATGGCCATCCAGAAGACCGCAAAGGCCGTCCAGGGGATGCCGAATAGGAAAATGGGGATGGAGGACCACATGAAGCGGCTCGGCTTGGGCCGGCCGGTCCAGATGAGGCGCTCGTCGTGTCGCAACTCGGAGTGCACGCGGCAGTCCAGCTCTTCGGGCAGAGGTTCCATCGCACACCTCACCTCTCCGCCGAACATCGGATTATCTTGAATGTCCTCTTTTTCCCTGCACAACCCATCTCCGTGTCACTCTGGATGGCCTCGTTAGTCAGGCGGGGGATCAGGAAGGCCTCGCGGATCGACCACTGGATCCGCTCCTGCTCCCGGCAGTCTGTGGCACGCGACCGGACGTGAGGTAGGCGGCGTAGATGGAGGCCGTTGCTTGGGCCACGACCGCCTCGTTCGGCTGCAACGGCAGCTTGGGGGTTCGCCCTGTTCGCACCTCTTACCAGCGCCGCTGAACATCCCAACTCACCTCCTCAGGCCGCGGCAGTCCGGTCGCCTCCCTCGCCGAACGGCCCAGCTCACCAGTCGGCGGGGCATCTGTGAGCTACTCGTTCCAGAAACCAACCACGCCCGGCGGGGTCTGCTACAGCGGCTGGTTCGGCGTGCCGCTCCCGAAAAGCAACCACCGCTCCCAGGACTTGGCCCTACTCGATCCACAATCCCCGCAGAGCGGCTTGGCCATCCGCTGTCAGTGCAATTTCTGCCGAGAGTCGGCCATTGCGAACAGCCTGCTCATATTGGTATCCCTTTCCCTCCTGAAGGTAGTAGGACTCGATGCCAAACTCGAGCCGGCCGGGGCCAACGATTCTACCCCGAAGGTACTTGCCACTGGTCGGCTGGTAGATGCTGAACTTCTCGGCTCGCCAGTGCTTGCCATCTGGCTCCGGCACGAGACTGACATAGACAGTCCGACCTAGCCATTCTTGCTCGCGCTGCCAGTAAGGCCCCGGCAAGCCCTCAACACCCTCCGGTGGAACTCGGCTGAATTCGTAGCTGAGGACCACATAGTCACCGCGGAACGGATCGCGTGGATCGACCGGCACGACACGAACGAAAATAGTATCGCCCGTCAGGAGCGGCCTAAGGCCCAGGCCGATCATGGCGAGCAAGAAGATCACCTGGAAGCCTACAGCGGCGAGTAGGATGAGCCGCTCGTGGCCCTTGATCCAGGCCATGATACCATCCAGGCGGCTTCGCGGCTCGGGAACTGGAACTGTCGCCTCAGGCATGCCGGACCCCCTTTCGCTGACGCCAGTACAGCGCCACGCCGAACAGTGTCGCTCCGCACAGGAAGAACATCAAGGCCGCGCCCAGCATCCCGCCGAAATCGCCGAACAGGTCTACATAGCGAAGCACGGCCCAGAGAAGGAAGTAGAAGACGCCAGCGGCGAATGGCCGGGTGCGATCCTCGCGTAGCCCCACCACAATCAGCCAGAAGGCGCAACCGATCATGGCGACGTTGGCCAGGACGGTCGGCACAAGCGCCGTCAGCGTCAGCTCCCTCGTTCCCAGAGAACAGGCGATCGATTCCCACAGGGCCAGCAATAGCATGAACAGGACGAGCACGAACGGCAGCGATTCTCGTTGAATGAGGTCGGCAACTCGCACCGAAAACGGGATGAAGTCACCCCCAAAGCGACGCTGAACCAGCAACGTTGCTGCTACCGTCGCGACAGCGAGCACCAGAATGGCCAGCGTTTGTACGAACCCGTCAAACGCGTGGCCATGGCGGAACATGTCTTTATTGAAGTCATAGATGCTGAGCAGCACCAGGACGCTACCCGTCAGCAACATGCCCCACAGGCGATAAGGGATAGCGAACAGACTCCCTAGCTTGTGGCTTTCGCCCCAGAGCAGGAAGAGGGCACCGACGGCTCCGATGAAGTAGATCGGGTTCGTCTCCAATCGCCACGCGAACAGTTGCAAGATCACCCACCAAGCTAGCAGCGGAGCATAGAGGCCGACTGTAGTAGGCGAGTTCTTGCGATAGGCCCAGATAAAGCCAGGTAAAGCCAGCAAAGGCAGCGTGTAGGCCCCGTTCGGAACAAAGTCCCATCTCCAAATCCAAAAGAACCAAGCTCCACGATCACTGAATCCCAACACCTCCGTCCCGGCCCAGATAGCCAGCAGCGCGACCAGCAGGGCGTGAAGGAGGAGCGTATCCAGACAGAGAGCGAATGGCAGCACTCCAAGCGCCCACCACCAAATGCCGTCGGGATAATGCGCGTTGAGGTGAAAGATCTGGGCTACGAGCCAAATACCGGCCCCGTAAAAGAGACAGCCCAGGAAAAAGACCAACTCCGAGGCTGTCTGCGCCTTACGATTATAGCGGAGATAGAACCCCCCGGTGTACGTGCCGAGGATTACCCCGAAAATGATGACGAGCTTCTGCCAGGCCAGCATCTTTTCCCAGTTGTAGCCAATCAAGAGCAACACCGCGAGCCCGACAAGCAGGCCCGCTACGGCCATGAGTGTGAATATGCCTCGTAACCGCTGTCGTTCAGCCGATTCGGAAGAGGTCTCATACAGGTCCAGAATGCGCTGAGCTTGTTCCTCGGACAGGATCGCTTCTGCCCGCCAAGCCTGAAGCTCATCATGCAACCAGCTCCATAGCCGTGTCGAGATTGAACGTTTGCGCATACGTGTTCCTCACCCTCGGCCTCCGGCGCTTCGTGGAAGTTCTACCTAGCAAGGCAGAATGTGTGGCAGTTTGTAACGCGAAAAAGCAGTCCCCCGCCTATCGCCAAGCCGCCGAACGATGAATTTCGCCTGCCGCCGCCACGCGGGAACCTTCAAACCCCGCACCAGCTTGAGCGGCACCGCTCGCGGCGCCGCACCTGGTTCGGTGTTATCCCTCTGAAGGCGGCACCCGCTTCCGGCATTCCTCGGCCGCCTTGGCCCAAATACCCGCCGGAACGAACCATGGCCGGACGGCCGCGAGCAGCTCCGCCGCACCGGAATAGCGAACACGACCGATTGCCTCCCCAACCGTCCTGCCAACGCACACATCGGTCCCCACCCAAAACGGGTACCCGGTGCGGTCGGGGGCGTCGGACTGGAAGCGGACCTCCAGGACGACCTCGTCCGCACCGCCAGTCGTGACCAGATACCACACCTCATCCGAATAGAGAGTGTGCTCGCCGCCGCCCAAGAATAACTCCTGACGATCCGGCATCGCGAAACCTCCACGTGCGGAACGATAAAATTCAGCCGCCGCCGGGACCCTGAGCCTCGACGTCCCGACAACCGATCACGCCCCGCCGGGGTCTGCTACAGCGGATGGTTTGGCAGCCGGATCAGGCCACCGAGGCCGACCGCTCACGCTGGCCTCACCGGGTCAAAGCTTGATGCGGGTGGCGAGGAACGCCAAGCATTTGTCGTCCTCGCCGTCGAACACGTCCCGCCCGCCCAAGGCGTAGACCCGGGTCAACGCGTCCGCTGCGCGGTCGGAGTCGCCGAGTTCGAGTACGCCTGCCCCATGCGAAGGTGGAGGAGCGAGTTCTCCACCCCGCCGGACGCCTTCATCCCCTGCCGGAACGCTCGCAACGCCCTCTCGTAGGACCCCCGCGCAGAAATAGCCCTCCTCGAGGGCAGCGTACGCCGGCAAGGAGATGGGGTGCCGATGCTGGGGACTAGGGATGAGTGCGACCGCTTGGCGGAACGTCTCCAGGGCCTTCGCGTACTGGCGGCGGTCAAGCAGCTCATATCCCCGAGCCCTCTTGGCTTGGATCTCCCCGAGCAACGAGGGGCCAGCATGGACTTCCGCTCCTGGCCCGGCGCAGGATGGCGATTCGACCCGGGATGCATGCCGCCGAATACCTCGCTCAGCAGCTCGACCCGCACCGGGGAGCTACAACGTCCCAGAAGCGAATTGGCGGCCCGGATCCGCTGCCGCGGTTCCGTTCGGTGCTCACCCCTCATTTCAGATGATGCCAGAAGAAGACCCATCCCAACGCTACCCGATACACCCAAACTGGGAACCGAGGGCAGCGCCGGCGGAGCTCATCTACCAGATCACCGAGATCAAGGCACCAGTCCGCCGCAACATCCATCTGCCGCCAAAGTGCGTCGGCATGTTGGGCGACCAACGCAACGGCCTCGTCGTACAACACAACAGCTCGACGGAAGACGTTCTGGCACTGCCGGGCCGTGAAACCGGGGCAGCGGCGCTGGAGGGCTCGACAGGCCCGGCTTTCCGAGCCGTAGGCGTTGTGCGCCCGATAGCGAGCCGCCACCTCCCAGGCGGCCCCAAGCAACGTACCACGGGACTGTCGCCGCTGGGTTGCCATTGCTGACCCTCTAGTCACCTCCGCCGCCAGACGACCCAGCTCAGCAGCCGCGGCCTTGCAAGACCTTGATGGCTTGCAACCAGCGTGATGGGCCGCGGTCCGCTGCGGCGTTTGGTTCGGCGTGCCATGACTCGCCCCGGCTTCACCGCTTCTCGCGCTTGTAGGTGACGAGGAACCGTTGGGTGCCCTCGACGGTCTTGAACTCCGTGGGGCGGCTCTTGCCGCTCAGGTCGTAGCAGATCTTCAGGGTGTCGCCGTCCAGCTCGTAGATGGCCGGGATCTTCTTCCCCTTGTTCGGGCCCTCGGTGCCGGTAATGTCCATCGCCTTCGGCTTCGCCGACGGGTCCAGCTTGACGGTCCCGCGGTCGGGGTTTTTGCCGACGGTCACCGTGTACTTGTCGTCCTTGATCACCAACGTGATGGTCTTGCGAACCTCATCGGGGATCGGCTTCCCGCCGAGTTCGGCCGTTGATGCCAGCCACGTGCCTTGGATGGCGTCTCTGTCCTTGGGGTCTTCGCCGTTGGCCGTTTGCATGACCGAGAGCACCAAGGTGAGGGTAAAGAACTGAATCCACCGCATAGGAATCTCCTGAACGTCGCCGAACGGGCCGCGAGCTAAGCTGCCGAGCGGAGGCGACCGAAGGTCGCCGGAGCGAGGTCAGCTTCAGCGAGTGGTTGGCCGCCGCAAGGCGGCCAACTTGTTATTAGATTGCCCTTGCGCAATCTATCGCGGTCAAGACGTTTGCGGGAACGTCCCGCATCAAGGTGTTGAACAGCTTGACCTTACGTTCCATTTTCGATTCTACGGTTGCGCAAGCTATCACCATAATGGACCTTGCGCAGCCCCCCTTCTGTATGTATTTCCTTACCCGTCCAGCGGGCTTTTGACTCCTTGGCCGCCCCGGTTCAGCACATGGGTATAGATCATCGTGGTGCTGACATCCTCATGCCCGAACAACTCCTGCACCGTGCGGATGTCGTAGCTCGATTCGGGTAAGTGCGTGGCGAAACTATGCCGAAAACTGTGGTTGGTGGCCCCCTTGGTGATGCCCGAACGGCGGACTGCCTGGGTTATCGCGCGGCTGACCGAGCCTTCATGGGCATGATGCCGCCGCCTCACCCCCGTTCGGGGATCGACGGACAGGACCGCCGAGGGAAAAACCCACTGCCAGGGCCATTCCCGGGACGCGTGGGGAAGTTTTCGCTCCAGAGCGTCGTGCAGCCAGACTGTACCAAAACCGTCCGCCAGGTCGCGCTGGTGCAATTGCCGCACCCGCCGCAGATGTTCTTCCAGCTCCGGCTTCACCGAGACGGGCAACATCGTCCGGCGGTCTTTGTTCCCTTTCCCCTGTCGGACCGTGATCTCATTCCGGCCAAAATCGACGTCCTTGACTCGTAGCCGCAAGCACTCCAGTAGCCGTAACCCCGAACCGTACAGCAACTGAGCCATCAAGCGGAAAGTCCTGTCGTGGTGGTCGATCACCTGACGCACTTCCGCACGGGTCAAGACCACCGGCAAGCGCTTGGGCCGTACCACCCGCACCACGCCGGCGATCTGGCCGGGATCGACCTCCAGCACCTTCTGGTACAAAAACAACAGCGCGGCGAAGGCCTGGTTCTGGGTCGAGGCGCTGACGTGGCCGTTAACCGCCAGGTGGGTGAGGAACTGGTTGATTTCGGCTGCCCCCATCTCCAGCGGGTGGCGCTTGTGGTGGAAGAGAATGAAACGGCGGATCCAGTGGATGTAGTACTCTTCGGTGCGCAAGCTATAGTGGCGTACCCGAAGGGTAGCCCGAACGCGGTTGAGCAAGTGCGGCTCTGAAATGGACTCCGGCACCGCACCAGGCGATGACCCTGGGGAGTTCATGGAGCGATCCCCTTGCTAAAACCTTTACAGTACATACGAACAATCCACACGATGGAGGACAAAAAATCAAAAAATGAGAAAAAACAAAAAGGTTGTCTGGCAAGGGCTTTCTTGACCAATCAGTCCAGCACCTTCGCGATGTTCGGATGATCCATCAGGGCCAGGGTCTGCCGCGCCGTTTCGAAGGGGGCGATCATGACCTTCGAGTCCATGCCGGGCTTGACGAGCTTGAGAGCCACCAAGCGTTGGACCGGCTCGGTCTGCTAGGTCATCCTGACGGTGCCCCTGTCCCCACGCCGAGGAGTTCGAGCGACTTGTACCGACCAGCGATGAGGCTGCCGGACTGCTCCGTGGGAGGCGGATAGCAGATGGTCGTTACCAGGGACCACCATGCCGGCCGGTCGAGCTGACCCAGCAGCTCTGCCCTCGCCGCGGCCGGCAACATGGTCCGCCGGTCCTTGCCTCCCTTGCCGTGCCGGATCAGCAGCTCGCCGCGGGTGAAATCGACATCGTGGGTCCGCAGCCGCAGCGCCTCCAGGACGCGTAACCCGTTGCCGTACAGCAGGCGCCCGACCAGCCACGATACAATGGTAAGCATGAGCTTCCTTGTCGGGAGCTTCCATCCGCATGGCCGAGCCGAAGCCGATGCCGACGACGCATTGGAGCCTGGTGCAGGAGGCGGGGCAAAAGTCTTCTCCCGCAGCGCGGCAGGCCCTGGAGACGCTATGCCACATTTATTGGCTGCCGGTGTACGCCTACATTCGGCGGCGTGGTATCAATGCAGTCGAAGCTCAGGATTTGACCCAGTCCTTCTTTGCTGAGTTACTCGACAAGGACTATCTGCTTCAGGCTACGCCCAAGCGCGGCCGCTTCCGCAGTTTCCTGCTCACTGCTTGCCAACATTTTCTCTCGAAAGAGTGGGCCAAGGCCCGGGCTCAGAAACGCGGCGGCGGCCGGGCGCCACTGTTACTCGATTTCGCTGCTGCGGAACATCACCTGGCCCTGGAACCAGCCGCCGGCACCACGCCAGAACAGGAATACGAACGCCAGTGGGCGGTCGCGCTGCTGCGCCAGGTGCTGGCCCAGCTCGAACAAGAATGCGCCCGGACCGGCAAAGGGGAGCTGTTCGCTGCCCTGAAACCGTTCTTGCTCGGCGAGCACGGCGGGGCCACCTATGCCATTGCAGCGCAGGACCTCGCCCTGACCGTCGCGGCGGTGAAAATGGCCGCCTCTCGGCTGCGGCGGCGATATCGAGAATTGCTCCGCGCGGCCATCGCCCAAACCGTAAGCACCCCGGACGAGGTGGAGGACGAAATCCGCCAGCTTTTCGCCGCGCTGGCCCACTGATGCCTTTTTCCGCCCCACGCTTGTTACCTTTGGCACTTTTTCCGTCAGAAGGAGAACAGAGGACACCCCCTTCTCGGAGCAGAGGCCAGCCGAACCTGCTGCGTGGGAGAACCACCATGAGCACTGCGAGTGCAACCTGTCCCAAGTGCGGCGCGGCCCTGCCACCGGAAGCCCCCGCCGGCCTGTGTCCCCGCTGTCTGCTCGAAGCCGGATTGCCGAGCCAGTCGTAAGCGGGCGACGATTCGCTCGCTGCCCAGCGGACAATTGACCATCCCGAAGGCCGTCGCTTTGTTCCACCGGCACCGGCCGAGTTGGCCCCCGCCTTCCCGCAGTTGCAAATCCTCGAACTGCTCGGCTCCGGCGGCATGGGGGCCGTTTACAAGGCCCGCCAACACCATCTGGACCGCCTGGTGGCCCTGAAAATTCTGCCGCCGCAACTGGCCCAGGACCCCGCCTTCGAGGAACGCTTCAGCCGCGAAGCCCGCGCCCTGGCCAAGCTCAATCATCCCCACATCGTCACCGTGTACGACTTCGGCGAAACCACCGCCCCAGCACATGCCGAACCGGAAGCGTCAGCGACCGGAAAACTCTTCTACCTCCTCATGGAGTACGTGGACGGCACCAACCTGCGTCAGGTGATCCAGCAGGGGCAACTGAAACCTGGAGAAGCCCTCGCTATCGTGCCGCAGATCTGCGAGGCGTTGCAATATGCTCACGACCGGGGCGTGGTGCACCGCGACATCAAGCCGGAGAACATTCTGCTCGATCGGCAGGGGCGAGTGAAGATTGCCGATTTTGGCCTGGCCAAGATTGCGGGGCAGCCGCCGGCCGGCGAGGCGGCGGCAGTAGGGAAAGCGTGGACCCTGACGGCGACCGGCCAGGTGATGGGCACGCCGCACTACATGGCCCCGGAGCAACTGCGGGGCACGCATGACGTGGACCATCGGGCCGACATTTATTCACTGGGGGTTGTGTTCTACGAGATGCTGACGGGCGAGTTGCCCATTGGCAAGTTTGAGCCGCCGTCGCGGAAGGTGCAGGTGGATGTGCGGCTCGATGAAGTGGTGCTGCGGGCGCTGGAAAGCAACCCGGAGCGGCGTTACCAGCAGGCCAGCGAGGTGAAGACGGATGTGGAGACGATTTCGCACAGCAGCCTCTCAGGACGGCGCAATGTGGGAGGCGAACAGCATGCATCGATCCCTGATGGGCCAGTATTTCGACGAGCTACATGGGAGGGTCTTTTCCTCAGCATCGTGTGGGCTGTAATTGTGACCGTTATGGAAGTCGGCCACATCACGAAAGCCGCATGGTATGTCAATCGGGAGTGGCCTTACCCATTCCTGGATGGCTTGTTGAATCCCTCGACGACGTTTGGGTTGCTCTTTGTCGGCTGCTGGGTGGGTTGGCTGGCGTGGTGGTGGTATCTTCTGGGCAAAAAGCCCGACTCGCCGCGTAGTTGGGCAGATTTTTGGGGATTTTGGAAACGCCCTGACAAAGGGATGCGCAAGGGAGCGTGGCTCGCGTTCGTTATCCTGTTGGCCTCCTACGGGGTACTGTTACCTTGGGTGGCCATCTGGCCGGAAAGCGCCGCAGCGCAGAGTGCTTACGGGACGTTTTTACTTGTGCTTTCGCCCTTCTATGTGATGGGTGTGCTGCGGTGGGCCTATAAGGATCGATTTCGGGAACTGTGGCAAGCAGGAAGAAGCGCTCGGTCTTCGGCGGCCCCATCGTCCGCGAGTGCTCACTTCCGATTGCTTCTCGCCTGTGCCATCGGCATGGTGCTCGGAGGGCTGATGATGGCGGCGGGGGTGGCCGTGGGCGTCTATGCCCTCTTGAGTGCTCCAATTGGCAGCGGCGGTTTCTGGGGCTGGATGGGTGGAGCTTTGGGCTGTTTCCTTGGCGGAGGCGGAAGTCTGCTCGGCAGTTGGAATTCGTTCCGGCAATTCGCCGGTGAAGGCGACCTGTTGGGGGCACCGGGACGCACCTGGTTGGATTACCTCATGTGGGCGTACACCCTCACCGGCATGGGATTAGCGGCCGCTGCCCTGGCCGTGTTTTTCCAGGTAGAAGCGATCACGCCCACGGTCCAGGCGCTACTCACTTTGGGCGGGATGATGGTGTTCCAGGGCATCCTCTTTCTCGTTTTCCGCGGCCTGATGCGGCAACCGAAAGAGAAGCAAGCCGAATAGACGATGCCGGCCAGATACGAGGCGAAAGCTTGAACTCCTCGGAGGTGCCTCATGACCACAACCGCAACCTGTCCCAAATGTGGCACGGCCCTGCCGCCGGACGCCCCCGCCGGCCTCTGCCCCCGCTGCCTGCTCGAAGCCGGCTTGGCGAGCCAGTCGCCAGTAGGCAGCGACTCCCCCGCTGCCCAGCCAACCATCGACCATTCCGAGAGCCGTCGCTTTGTACCGCCGACACCCGCCGAGTTGGCCCCCGCCTTCCCGCAGTTGCAAATCCTCGAACTGCTCGGCTCCGGCGGCATGGGGGCCGTCTACAAGGCCCGCCAACCCCATCTGGACCGCCTCGTGGCCCTGAAAATCCTGCCGCCGCAACTGGCCCAGGACCCCGCCTTCGAGGAACGCTTCGGCCGCGAAGCCCGCGCCCTGGCCAAACTCAATCACCCCCACATCGTCACCGTGTACGACTTCGGCGAAACCACCGCCCCACCACATGTCGAACCGGCAGCGTCAGCGACCGGAAAACTCTACTACCTCCTCATGGAGTACGTGGACGGCACCAACTTGCGTCAGGTGATCCAAGAGGGTTCACTCAAGCCGGAGGAAGCCTTGGCCATCGTGCCGCAATTGTGCGAAGCCTTGCAATATGCGCACGACCGGGGCGTGGTGCACCGCGACATCAAGCCGGAGAACATCCTGCTCGATCGGCAGGGGCGAGTGAAGATTGCCGATTTTGGCCTGGCCAAGATTGCGGGGCAGCCGCCGACTGGAGAAGCCGCCGTCGTGGGCAAGGCCTGGACCCTGACGGCGACCGGCCAGGTGATGGGCACGCCGCACTACATGGCTCCGGAGCAACTGCGGGGCACGCATGACGTGGACCATCGGGCCGACATTTATTCGCTGGGGGTGGTGTTCTACGAGATGCTGACGGGCGAGTTGCCTATCGGGAAGTTTGAGCCGCCGTCGCGGAAGGTGCAGGTGGATGTGCGCCTGGACGAGGTGGTGCTGCGGGCGCTGGAGAGCAACCCGGAGCGGCGTTACCAGAAGGCCAGCGAGGTCAAAAGCGATATCGAGATGATTTCGAGCAGCGCTTCGGTCCAAGGGAATCCCTCAGCACCACCCCAAACGCCCGGTCTCGAGGAAAACGCCCTGATCGAGGTAGCAAGACGCCAGGTTCGCTGGCCGGCGATAGGCTTGGCCATCGTTGGCTGTTTGGCTCCCGGCGTAGGAGTCGCTGGCATAATCTTCGGTACGCTAACAGGAAGCTTAGACACGGTGTGGATTAGAGCTGGCCTCGGCATACTGTTGATCGAGAGCGTACTCGGGTTAGTTCTGGTCGTGAGCGCCGGCCGCATGCGTGCCCTGGAATCGTATGGCCCGGCCATGGTCGGCCCGATCCTCGCCGTGATACCTTTTGTTACCCCTTTCTATTTCCTGCGGCTGCCCATCGGCCTATGGGCTTTGGTCACTTTGATGAAGGCGAATGTCCGAGCCGCGTTCAGGCAGGCCGCCCATTTGAGGCTAACCTCGAAACCCGCGGACACAAGCCGGGCACCGTCAAAGGGTTATGTCCGCAAACCCAGATTAGACGTAGCTCTTTTACTAATTGTGGTTGCGGTGAGTGTTGGCTGGTTTGGCTGGAATGAATGGCGTGACTGGACCGACCCCAACGGCAAAGTCTGGCTATTGTTTCCAAGCGATGCCCGCTGGCATCAAACCCCCGGCCTCCATTTGTATCGATTTAAGGTGCGGGTGCCCCGCGGCTACGGGTCTGACCAGAAATTCTGGCGGCACTAAGCCGGGATTTTGGCTTGAATTAGCCAGTAGGCCTGCCATTGACCCGATTGCTTGAGAGCCTCCAGGGCCATCAAGGCCTCGGCGTTCCGGGCATCCCAACGCCGACCACGCCCCTTGAGACGAGCCGTCAGCGTCTTGCAGCACGACTCCGTCGGACCGCTGCCCACCTGCCAACCCTTCGCCACAAACTCCGGATAACGGATCATCTCCCGCCGCTCCCCCACATAGCCCAGCAACGCATCCGCCGCCTGCCGCTTCGCCCCCCGCAACCTGCCACGCCAGTCGAGCAGCTTCGCCCAGGCCGCCTCGTAACCTTCGTGCTTGAAGGTGTGCAGCAACTCGCTCGCCCAACGCTGGCCGTCCTCATCCTCCTCGCCAAAAACCACACGGCGAGCCGCGTGCACATGCTCGGCCAAGTGGTAGAAATCCAACCCCAACGCGTCCAGCGGCAGGTTCTGCCGGGCCACCTGCTTGCGAATCCACGGCGCCCCATCGACAATGCCAACCTTCTCGTCCGCCAGGTCAAGACGCAGCCGAACCGCCTGACGCCGCATCAGCCGTCCCGCCGCTTCGTGGTCGCCCTGGGTACCTTCTACCAACCAGTGCCGCCGCGTGTCGTCGTAGTAGACGACCAGCTTGAACTCCTTGAAGGCCTGGTCGGCACCGGGGCGTAACGGTGGCAGCGGCTTGGCCTTTTTGCCCCGCAGCTTTCGCTTATGCTTGATCGTCGTCCGCCGTTTGCGCTTCTCCGCGTCCGTCACCAGCGGCACCATCACCCCGTCGCAGCCAAAGTAAACCCGCGTCTTGGCCCGAGCCGACGAGGAAGACTTCGAGGGACATGGAGACGATGACGCTTTCGAGGCGTTCGCTGGCATGGCGGTGACAGTCGAAGCGTTTGCTGGCATGGCGGTGACAGTCGAAGCGTTCGCGGTCGAAGCGTTCGCTGACGCGGCGGTGACAGTCGAAGCGTTCGCTGGCGTGGCGGTGACAGTCGAAGCGTTCGCGGTCGAAGTCGCCGCTGGCGTGGCGGTGACAGTCGAAGCGCTTGCGGTCGAAGCGTTCGCTGGCGTGGCGGTGACAGTCGAAGCGCTTGCGGTCGGAGCGTTCACGGTCGAAGTCGCCGCTGGCTCGGTCACGACGCAATCGGTCGCCGACCAGCCCGGTGTCAATGCCCCCGACTTCTGGGCGGCCAATACCTGCCGACCTTCCTGCTCCACCACCTGCCGCAACGTCTCACGGCTCAACTTCAGCTGTGCTGCCCGCCTCAGATTCTCCGCTGCCGCCGCAAAGCTCGAACTGCCAGCGTTGAGCCGACACACCAACTCCCGCACCCCCTGACTGATCGTCGCCTCCGCCACGTCCAGCCAGCGATCGATCGGCGTCTGGGCACCCGTAGACGACTGCCAACGGATCC
>Ga0101945_1000980_pt1 | contig 35258 bp, 33 predicted proteins | sample DewCreD2012metaG_2_FD_75246 | JGI IMG/M metagenome (GOLD analysis project Ga0101945, IMG submission 75246) | Hot spring sediment bacterial and archeal communities from British Columbia, Canada, to study Microbial Dark Matter (Phase II) - Dewar... ... | reverse complement strand
TGCTGGCTGGGATTACCTCCGGTGGGAACAGCGAGAACTGCTCCCCACCCGACAACAGTTTCGATGCGAATGTGTTTACGTACCGGAATTGGATTGCTCTGCAGGCCGGTGGCGACTTGACCAACACGGCGTGTGGAAGCGGCCCACAGGTGGGCGACGCTGGAGCGGCCGTGCTCGCTTACAGCGGCGCACTGAGTGGGGGCCAATCGGTTGCGTACGAGTTCACGGTTCCCCCGGGCACGAGGCACGTGCGTGTGACTGCAAACGCCACCCGGGACTTCGACTTGTACGTGCGCCAGGGCCCTGGGGTGACGACCTCGGTCTTCGACTGCAAGGACGACGCGGTTCGTTCCATGTCCGCCTGCACGTTCTCTTCGCCCAGTAGCGGTCCCTGGTCTGCACTGGTTCACGCGTACGGAGGCGCGGGTACGTATCAGTTCACGGTAACGATGGTGGGAACAGACTGCAGCTCTTCGCCAGACGGCGCCCCGTGTGACGATGGCAACGACTGCACGGCAAACGATACCTGTCAGTCGGGCACTTGTGTCGGCACGAGCCAGCCTGACGGAACTCCTTGCTCCGACGGCAACCGCTGTACGAATCCGGACCAGTGTGTGTCGGGCGTCTGCGTGGGTGGCAGCGCTCCGCGAACCACGTGCAAGCAAGTGGGGGTTGCCCGCGCCGGCGCCTTGCGCCTTGCACGGCCGTCGAGCCGGCCGCCGACACTCGTATGGCGTTGGCGCCAAGGGCAGGCCACCGATTTGACCGACTTTGGCGATCCTCGGGGTTCTTCGGACTACGATGTCTGTGTTTACGAAACCCAAGGAGGGCAGCCGATGCTTTCGTGGCAAAAGAACGTTGCCGCCGGTGGTTTGTGCGATCGTGGCCGCGGCTGTTGGCTTCAGACCCGGCGGGGGTTTCGTTACACGAACCGGAATGGCGCACCCGGTGGGATCCAAGAACTGGACTTGGTTGGCGGTCCGGACGGGAAGTCCTCCGTGAGCCTCAGAGCCGGAACGAACAATCTCGTGCCACCGCCACTACCTCTCTCACTGCCAGTCATCGTGCAGTTGGCAAACGATCGGGCTTGTTGGGAAGCGACCTTTTCTTCACCCAGCGTAAACATGGCAACCGAATTCCGGTCGCGTTCTGACCCGTGAAGACCGCAGAAGGCCGCGCTTTGCTCGTTTGGGCGAACGGAGGAAAACGGACCGACGGTGCGCATGCATGTGGCTGATGCGTCGGGAAGGGAACAAGTGGGGCGCACAGCTGAATGTGCTTGGGTTCGACGAGGGAACGGAGCAGGTGTGCCGAACGGCGCATGGCCCTGTGCCGTCAGGTTTTGATCGTGCCGGCGGCGCTCACGTCGTAGCCCTCGAGTTTGGACACCAATTCACGAAAGCGCTCGGAACGAACTGCTTCGAGAAGATACTGGCCGCGCGCGCTGCGGAAAAAGTCTCGTCGGAACACGAGGTCGTACTCCTCCCGTTCGAGCGGCACGAAACCGAGGCCCAAAGCGCTCGCTGCCGACCGCAAACCGATTGCGCAGTCGGCTAGTCCACTGGCAACGCATGCGGCCACGGCCATGTGCGAATATTCTTCCCGTTCGTAGCCGCGGATTTGCCGTGGTTCGATGCCAGACTTCTGCAAGAGATGGTCCAGCAGCACACGCGTGCCCGCCCCCGGTTGTCGGTTGACGAAACGTACATCCGGCCGGACCAAATCCTGGATCGTCTGGATGCTTTTGGGGTTTCCAGGCGCCACAATGAGCCCTTGCTCGCGCACGGCCAGATGAACCACCACAACGTGCCGCTTACCCACAAGCCGCTCGATATCAGGGAGGTTGTACCTGCCTGTGGCCGGATCGAGCAGATGACAACCGGCAACATGAGTTTCTCCACGGGCGAGCGCCACAAGCCCCGCCAAGCTTCCCACATTGGCGCACGCCAATCGGAGTTCGGGGTGTTCCTGCCGAAGTACGTCCTCGAGCCACCCGAGCGTGAGATCGTGGCTGCCAGTGACCAAAATCGTACCCTCGACATCGGCCCACGAGCGCAACAGCTCTACGGAAACCTTTGCGCCAGCTTCGACGCCTTCGCTGTCGGCGGGAATGCGAAGAAAGCCGTCGGCCCGCACAAGCGTACTGATCGCTCCGGCGCCGCGGGGAAGTGGTGCGGCGAGAACGCGTTTGCCAACCACGCCAAGGGTCACACGCACGAACTCTTCGAGCCCCAGTTTGGAGGGAATTTTCCGTGCGGCAACTGCCGTGATGCGCGGCAGTGGTTCGGGGGCCAAGCCAAGGAAACGGAACACCAGCGGTCTCAGCAGCTGTTGCGCGACAATGGCTGCAGAGACCGGATAACCGGGCAACCCTAAAACCGGCTTGTTGGCGATGCGGGCACAGATTGCCGGCTTTCCGGGCATGATGTCGATGCCATGGACGAGCACCTCTCCCGCTTCTCGCAGAATCTGCACTGTGAAATCGTGCTCGCCTGCCGAAGAGCCCGCGATCAGGACCACGGCGTCGTGACCGGACAAGGCGCTGTCCAACGCCGCCCGCAGAGCCTGGGGTTCGTCGGGTACAGCAGCAAAACGAGAAGGGACCGCTCCCCACTCTTGGAGAAATGCCGCAGTCATGCGGGAGTTGAACTCGACGATATTGCCGGGCTGCAGCGGGGTTCCAGGTTCGACCAGCTCGCTGCCGGTTGGCACAACGGCAACGCGTGGCTTGCGCGCGACGGGAACCCGGAGATGCCCTGCAGCCAGCAAGGCTCCAACATCGTAGGGCCGAATCCGGTGGCCACGCGGCAGCAGGGGTTCGCTGGCGACAACATCCTCGCCGACCAAGCGCACGTGCTGCCAAGGCGTTGCGGGTTGCCGAATTTCCACTTCGCCTTGCCCAACTGGTACGACGTGTTCGATCATGATGACCGCATTGGCCCAGCTAGGCAGCGGTTGACCCGTATCGATAAAGGCAAAGCGGTGGTTTGGCGATTCGAGGCGTAGCCGAACCGGCGTGGCTTCGCTGGCGGCGTACGTGTCTTCGGCCCGCACCGCGATGCCGTCCATCGCTGCACCGTGGTAGTGAGGCACGGAGATCCCCGCGAACACGGGGGCAGCAAGCACGCGACCGAGGCTGTCCTCCACCGCGATTTCCTCGACCTCGACTTCTACCGGCGTGTTCCGAACGAACAGGTCGATGGCCTGTTGCAAGGTGCGTTTCTCTAGATATCGAACCCTCGGCATCGGCCCACCCATTCGCAAAGAGCGCGGCAGATTCCAAGTTAACCTGGGGGCTGCCCCCGGTCTCGTCGCAGCCAGCGAGCAGGCGGGTCACGGCGGCGACGATTTCATCGATCGTGATCCTTCCGTTTCCATCGCGGTCACCGACGGGGCAGCGCTCGAGGGGCAGGACCTCCAGCGCAATCGCCACCAGGCGCACGACTTCGTCCACGGTGACCTCACCCGAGCCATCGCAGTCGCCTGCGCACGACAACGGAGTGGGGCTCGGCGAAACGGGCGTAGCCGACGGCAGCGGCGTGTGCGTTGGCGTAAGCGATGGGGAGAAGGGAGGCGTCACGGAAGCAGTGGCAGAAGGAGTAGCCGTCGACGTTGCGGGCGGCGTGACGGTAGCCGGAGGCTGAACGCCAACGTTCGCTGGCCAAGCATGAAACAACCGGAATCCCGCCGGATGGGTCGCGCCGCCTGATCTCGTTTACCGACCGATTGACCTGACCTCCTCGCGGAGAGACCAGATGGCCTGCCTGCTCTACGGCAGCGGGCTCCTAGTGCTCGACTGCTGTGGGCTCCGCGTCCAGGATCTCGATTTCGCCAGCAACCAGATCGTCGTCCGCGGCGGCAAGGGCGACAAGGACCGGGTCACCGTGCTCCCGGGCATCGTCAAGGCCCACCTCTCCCGGCACCCCGACGACGTCCGAGCCCAGCATCAGCGGGATCTCGCCGCGGGGCCGGCTGGGTCGAGCTACCGACCGCCCTGCTGAGTAAGTACCCGGGCGCGGGCCGGGAATGGGGCTGGCAGTGGGTGTTCCCCGCCACCCGCATCTACCGCGACCGGCTGACGCGCCAGCGCCGCCGCCATCACCTGCACGAATCGGTCTTGCAGCGGGCGGTGAAGACGGCCGTGCGCCAGGCTGGCATCGGCAGGCGCGCGAGCCCCCACACGCTGCGGCACTCGTTCGCGACGCACCGGATCGAGGACGGCCACGACATCCGGAGCGTCCAGGAACTGCTCGGGCACCGGGACGTGAGCAGCACCATGATCTACACCCACGTTTTGAATCGCCGGCCGGGCGCGGTGAGAAGCCCGGCGGACCGCATCCTCGGCCCATGACCCCTCCGGCGGCTCTGGCGGGTATACGCGTCGCGATATGCTGCACGCGCCCGCAGCCTATCTCGACCCGCGACCCTGACTCCCGACGGACGCAAGGCGCTATCACAACCTCAAGAACCCACCGGAGACCGCCGCCCGCCGTCGCGATACGCCGCAAAAGTTCGCAGGGATTGCAATATTAGGCTGACCGGCCTATCCAGGGGCCGAATTGTAGTTAGACGCCCCTGATCCACGCCGATGCACGACCCTCTCGTGAGGTAGGCCTTGGCCAAGCGAAAGAACAACGCGCAAGCAGCCGAGACCACTGGCGCTACCGTCGGCTACGAAGCCCAGCTCTGGCAGATGGCCGATGCCCTCCGCGGCAGCATGGACGCTGCGGAATACAAGCACGTCGTCCTCGGGCTCATCTTCCTTAAGTACATCTCGGATGCCTTCGAGGAGCAGCACGCGAAGCTCGTCGCCGAGCAGGCGCAGGGCGCCGACCCCGAAGACCCCGACGAATACCGCGCCGAGAACATCTTCTGGGTGCCGCCCGAGGCGCGCTGGGCGCACCTGAAGGCCCAGGCGAAGCAACCAACGATCGGCCAGCTCGTGGACGACGCCATGGCCGCCATCGAACGCGACAACCCCGCCCTGCAAGGTGTTCTGCCCAAAGACTACGCCCGCCCCGCGCTGGACAAATCCCGCCTCGGCCAGCTCATCGATCTCATCAGCAACATCAGGGTCGGCGACGAAGCGAGCCGCGCCAAGGACGTGCTCGGGCGCGTCTACGAGTACTTCCTCTCGCAATTTGCGAGCGCGGAGGGCAAGAAGGGCGGCGAGTTCTACACGCCCCGCTGTGTGGTGAAGCTCCTCGTGGAGATGCTCCGCCCCTACAGAGGGCGGGTCTACGATCCCTGCTGCGGCTCGGCGGGGATGTTTGTGCAGTCGGTGGAGTTCATCCGCGCCCACGCCAGCGGGAACGGCAATGGCGGCCGCGCCCGCGCCGACATCTCCATCTACGGCCAGGAGTCCAACTACACCACCTGGCGGCTTGCGAAGATGAACCTCGCTATCCGCGGCATCGAGGGCCAGATCGCCCATGGCGACACGTTCCACAACGACCGCTTCCCCGACCTCAAGGCCGACTTCATCCTCGCCAATCCGCCCTTCAACATGAAGAAATGGGGCGGCGAGCGCCTGCGCGACGACAAACGCTGGAAATACGGCGTGCCGCCCGCCGGCAACGCCAACTTCGCCTGGGTCCAGCACATCATCCACCACCTCGCGCCCGCGGGCGTCGCCGGCTTCGTGCTCGCCAACGGCTCCATGTCCTCCAACCAGTCCGGCGAAGGCGAAATCCGCAAGAACATCATCGAAGCCGACCTCGTGGACTGCATGGTCGCCCTGCCCGGCCAGCTTTTCTACAGCACCCAAATCCCGGCCTGTCTCTGGTTCCTGGCGCGCGACCGTAGGGGCGGGTCACCGACCCGCCCGATGCGCGACCGCCGCGGCCAAATCCTGTTCATCGACGCCCGCAAGCTGGGCCGCATGGTGGACCGCACCCACCGCGAGCTGACCGACGAGGACATCGCCAAAATTGCTAACACCTACCACGCCTGGCGCGGGGAGAAAGACGCCGGGGAGTACGCCGACGTGCCCGGCTTCTGCAAGAGCGCCACGCTGGAGGAAGTCCGCAAACACGGCTACGTCCTCACGCCGGGCCGCTACGTCGGCGCCGCCAAACAGGAAGAAGACGACGAACCGTTCGACCAGAAGATGCAACGGCTGGTGGCGCAACTGCGCGAGCAACAGGCCGAAGCCGCCAAACTCGACGCCGCCATCACCGCCAACCTCAGGGAGCTCGGCTTCTGGGAATCTGAACCATGACGCCCGAGAGGCTCCAGGAGCTGATCGCCGCCGGCGAATCGCTCGACGTCGACTTCAAGGGCGAAGAACGGGCGCCGCTTTCCGATGACGATTTGGTGGAAGCGGTGGTCTGCTTGGCCAACCGTTCGGCTGATACCCCCGCCTGGTTGCTGATCGGCCTGGACGATGACGGCCGCGTTACCGGCTCCCGACCCCGCCATGAATCCGGGCGAACCGACCCCGTCCGCCTGACGCCCCTCATGGCCAACCGAATCCGACCGTCGCTCACCCCGCGCATCGAGGTCGTTCCTTGCCAAGGCAAGGAAGTCATCGTCGTTGAAGTCCCGGCCCAGTTCGCTCCCGTGGGCACGACTTCGGGCCGTTAACTCCGCCGGGCGGGCGCTCGGCGGCGACGGCCGCCCTTGCTGCCTGCCGATGTTCTTCCACGAGATGCACGCCCGCTAGGCCGACCGCGGCGCGTAAGACTACTCGGCCCTGGTCATCCCCGATGCCTCTTGGGAGGACTTGGAGCCGCTGGAGTTCGAGCGTTTCCGCCGCAGCATCCGCGAGCACCGTGCTGGCGACCAGTCTCTCCTGCATTGCCCAACCTCGAACCGGCCAAAGCCCTGGGTGCCGTAGAATCCAACGGGCAGGTCCGCAGCATCCGCGTTCTGGGCCTGCTCCTGTTCGGCAAGGAAGATTCGCTGCGGCGTTTCCTGCCCACGCACGAGGCCGCCTTCCAGGTCCTCCGCGGCCAGAGCGTCGAGGTCAACGACTTCTTCCGTTGGCCGCTGTTGCGCCTCATGGAAGCATTCGAGCAGCGGTTCGCTGCCCGCAACCGCGAGCGAGAGTTCCTTGTCGGCATGCTGCGGGTGGCCGTTCCCGATTACCCGCCCGCCGCGTCCGCGAGGCCCTCGCCAACGCCCTGATTCACCGCGACTACACCCGCTTGGGCGCTGTTCACGTCCAATGGCACGACGACCGCATCGAGATTTCCAACCCTGGCGGCTTCCCGGACGGTGTCCGCCTGGACAACCTGCTGGTGACCGCGCCCCGTCCGCGTAACCCTCTCCTGGCCGACGCCTTTAAACGCGCGGGCATCGTCGAACGCACGGCCCGCGGCATTGACACCATCTTCTACGAGCAATTGCGTAACGGCCGGCCTGCCCCCTCCTACGACCGCAGCAACGAGTCCAGCGTCGTAGTGGTCCTCCCCGGCGGGCAGGCGAACCTTGACTTTGTCCGCTTGGTGGTCGAAGAAGATCGTGCCGGTCGCAACCTAGGTCTAGATGAACTTCTGCTCCTGAACGCCCTCTGGCAGGACCGACGCCTGACCACGGAAGAGGCAGCCCGCCTCACACAAAAACCCGAATCCGACGTCCGTGTCGTGCTCAACCGCTTGGTGGAAGCAGGACTGGTGGAACCGCGCGGGGAGCGCAAAGGCCGCACCTGGCACCTCTCGGCGGCCACCTATCGCCGTTTGGGTCAACCTGCCGCCTACGTGCGCCAGCGCGGCTTCGAGCCTTTGCAGCAGGAGCAGATGGTGTTGCAGTACGTGGACAAATTCGGCCGTATTCCGCGGGAGGAGACTTGCACCCTTTGCCAAGTTGGCCCCTACCAAGCGTATCGCTTGCTTAAGAGCATGGTGGAGAAAGGGTTCCTGATTGCGAAAGGCCAGAAAAAGGCACGCTATTATGAGCGGCGCACGTAAAATAAGGGCGCGCCGTTATCCAATAACAGCGCGCGCAAATAATACGCCGGGTCAAACGGGTGTTTGTGCTACAAGTTGCTTTTCTGCAACGACTTGGACTGTTGACATGAAAATCCACGCTGCGCGTTACTTTCCGATTCGAGCCGTATCAACGGCTCTTCAAGGAACCCAAGGATGGACAGCCGTGACACAGAAACTACAAGCCGGCATGGCGCGCGAGCAACAGGCCGAAGCCGCCAAACTCGACGCCGCCATCACCGCCAACCTCAAGGAGCTGGGATATGGCGGGTGAGTGGCCAATGGTTCCTCTTTCTGAACTGGCAACAGCAGTGATAGGTGGAACGCCCAGCCGTAACGTGGCAGAGTATTGGCACGGCGACATCCCATGGGCGACGGCTAAGGATGTTGCCTCCGTTTCAGGTCGGTATCTTGAGAAGGTTGAAGAGCACATCGCGTGTGAAGGACTGAAAAACAGCGCGGCAAAATTGCTGCCCAAGGGCACCATCGTCATAACTGCCCGCGGTACTGTTGGCGCTCTGGCTCAGCTCGGCAGGGCAATGGTGTTTAACCAGACCTGTTACGCGCTTCTGCCTACGGATGCCCTCGACAACGATTTCCTCTTTTATGCCCTCAAGGGAACATTAGCCGAGATGCGGGCCCTCACTTATGGGACCGTTTTTGAGACCATCACGACGCAGACGTTTGACCATTGGCTAATTCCACTCCCGCCCCTCCCCGAGCAGCGGGCTATTGCGCATATTTTGGGGACGCTCGACGACAAGCTCGAGCTGAACCGGCGGATGAGCCAGACGCTGGAGGCGATGGCGCGGGCGCTGTTCAAGTCGTGGTTCGTGGACTTCGACCCGGTGCGCGCCAAGATGGACGGCCGCTGGCAGCGCGGCCAATCGTTGCCCGGCCTCCCCGCCCACCTCTACGACCTCTTCCCCGCTCGTCTCGTGGACTCAGAGCTGGGCGAGATCCCGGAGGGGTGGGAGGCGGGAGCGCTTGGGAACGTCGCGGAAAACCCCCGCCGGGGCGCCCAGCCCAACTCCATCCCACCGGATACGCCCTACATCGCGTTGGAACACATGCCAAGGCGCTGCATCGCCCTGTCCGACTGGGGCACCGCCGAGGGAATAGAAAGCAACAAGTTCGAGTTCAGGAAGGGCGAGATTCTGTTCGGAAAGCTGCGGCCCTACTTCCACAAGGTCGGCGTCGCGCCCGTGGACGGCGTTTGCTCCACAGACATCGTGGTCGTTTGCCCCCGGACTCCGCACTGGTTTGCCTTCGTGCTGTGTGTTGTGTCGAGCGACGACTTCGTTGAGTTCACGAATGCCGGCTCGACCGGCACGAAGATGCCCAGGACCAGTTGGGCGGATATGGCGCGTTACGAGATTGCGCTGCCACCCGATGCTCTCGCTCAAGCATTCAACGGCATAGTGCGGCGGCAGGTTGATCGCCTGATTGCGGCGGTTCACGAATCCCGCACCCTCGCCGCCCTGCGCGATGCACTTTTGCCCAAACTCATTCGTGGGGAGATTCGGGTGAAGGATGCAGAGCGGTTTTTGATGGAGAGGGGATTATGACGCTAATCCGATGCATATCCCGCTTGCGTAACTGCGGAATCTTCCGGAACTTTGACTGGCCGCGCGACTTACCGGAGCTCGGTCGCTTTAACCTAGTTTATGGGTGGAACGGTACGGGTAAAACAACACTGAGCCGCGTGCTCAGACACTTGGAGAAGCGAAAGCCACCACAAGGTGAGGTCAAGCTGAAGCTGAGCAATGGAGAGTTTGAGGGAAAGCAGCTTCCGGACCTTAACTTACCCATTCGCGTGTTCAATCGAGACTTTGTGAACGAGAGTGTGTTCCGCAAAGACGGTGGGGAATTGCCGGCAATCTTTGTATTCGGGGCGGAGAGCGTGGAGAAGCAGAAGGAGGTTGAGCGCCTGAAGGGGGAGCATGCTAAGGCGCAATCGAAGCGTGACGCCGCGCGCACGGAGAAAGACAAGGCCGCGAAGTCCCTCGACAATTTTTGTATCGACCGAGCCCGAGTCATCAAGGACACGCTCCGTTCGAGCGGTCAAAATCCATACAACAATTACGACAAGTCGGATTTCAAGCGGGACGCAGAGCAGATGGCCCAGGATGGAGACGGCTCTGCTTATCGTCTCAGCGATGAAGAGCGCGAGAAGCTGCTCGCGCAGCATTGCGCAACCCCGAAAGCCAAGGTCCAGGAGGTTAAGTACACTCTGCCAAACCTTCCTGAGGTGGTCGACAAGGTGTCTCAACTCCTGAACACCACAGTCGTATCTGCAGCGATTGAGACCCTCAAGAGAGACTCCAAACTCAGCGAGTGGACGCGGGAAGGACTCGAGTTACACCGGCATCGCAAGGCTGAACGATGTCTTTTCTGCGAACAGCCGCTACCTAAAGACCGGTTGGCCGCCCTCGAGGCACATTTCAGTGCTCAGTATGAACAGCTCATGCAACGCTTGGACGGGTTCATCAAGGAGCTACAGGCGTTATCTCGGGCGACCACCGAACTCCGACTGCCGCATAAGTCTGAGTTTTACGACGACCTTCAGACGGAGTGCCAGGCCGCTGAAGAAAGGCTGCGACAAGTCCTCGAGGAGGTTAAGGCCTTTCTCGAAGCGGCAGTGAAAGCGTTAATGGAGAAGAAGGAGCGGCCCTTTGAGCGCGTCGGATGCGCGCTCAGAGCGCCGTCGGTGGACGGAGATGCGGTTAAGAAGCTGAACGCGGTGATCTGCAAGCACAATTGGGCATGTGAACAATTCCAAACCCGCGTCACAGAGGCGCGCGAAAGGCTGGTCGCACACATGATCGCCGAGGTGCTGGGCGACTTCGTATCTCTTAGGAACGCTCTGGAGAAAGCGGAGAAGGAACTGAAGGAGGCACAGGATGACCTTCAGCTCCTGGATGAGAAGATAGCCGCTCTGGAGCGCGAAATAGTGGAGCACCGTCGGCCTGCCGAGCAACTCAACGAAGACCTGCGGGAATACCTCGGTCACGATGAACTGCGACTGGAAGTTCGGGACACGGGCTACATCATTACGCGCGGCGGCGTTCCGGCGGAAAGTCTCAGTGAAGGCGAGATGACAGCCATTGCGCTTCTGTACTTTCTGAAATCGCTAGAGGATAGGGACTTTGACCTTGCAAACGGCGTTGTAGTGCTGGACGACCCAGTTTCGAGCCTCGACGCGAATGCCCTCTATCTTGCTTTCGGGTTCATACGCGAGCGCACGAAAGACGCAGGGCAATTAGTCATTTTTACGCACAACTTCACCTTCTTTCGCCAAGTGCGAAACTGGTTTCACCATCTCCCGAACCAGAACAAGAAGGACATCAGCCGGAGACCAGCGCGCTTTTACATGCTCAACTGCGTCCGAGACGGCAACCAGCGCTGTGCCACCATCTGCCAGCTTGATCCTTTGTTAGAGGAGTACGAGTCGGAATATCACTATCTTTTCGCCTGCATATACCGAGCGGCTTCGTCTGACACGACGGGAACGTTGGAACAGAACTACTCGCTGCCAAACATGGCGCGGCGACTACTTGAATCCTTCCTTGCGTTTCGCCGACCGGAGATTTCCGGCGATCTTTGGAAAAAGATGGGGAGCGTAGATTTTGAGGAAGCGAAGAAACTGAGAATCCTTCGTTTCCTGCATACGCACTCGCACAGCGATACCGTTGGCGAACCTGAGCACGATCTGTCTCTTCTTACCGAGGCGGAGTCTGTACTCAAGAATCTCCTCGAATTGATTGAATCCGAAGATAAAGCCCACTACGACGCTATGGTAAAGCTCGTGAAGTTACAAGCTGGGGGAGAAGGGGAGGAATGACAGATCGTTTTACCGAATCCACCGTCGAATCCGCCGCTCTCGCTTGGCTTGCGGAGCTGGGTTGGCAGATCAAGCACGGCCCGGAAATCGCGCCGGACGGGCTTTTTGCCGAGCGGCGCGACTATGGCGAAGTTGTCCTTGCGCAGCGGCTACGCGATGCGCTGGCGCGGCTGAATCCGACGCTGCCGGCCGAGGCGTTGGAGGACGCTTACCGCAAGCTCACCCGGCCCGAAGGCGCGGACTTGCTCCAGCGCAATCGCGCACTGCATCGGCTCTTGGTGGACGGTGTGACGGTGGAATGCCGCACGGCGGATGCCGGCATCCGCGGCGTGCCGGTGCGCGTGCTGGACTTCGACGACCCGGACAACAACGACTGGCTGGCCGTGAACCAGTTTGCCGTGGTTGAGAACCGGCACAGCCGAAGGGCGGACCTCGTGCTGTTCGTCAACGGCCTGCCGCTGGCGGTCATTGAATTGAAAAACGCCGCCGACGCGGACGCCACCATCTGGACGGCCTGGCAACAGCTTCGGACCTACCAGGCCGAAATCCCGTCGCTGTTCGCGCCCAACGCGGTGCTGGTGGTGTCCGACGGCGTGGAGGCGCGGGTTGGTCCGCTGGGCGCGGGCCGCGAGTGGTTCAAGCCGTGGCGCACCATTGGCGGCGAAACGGTCGCTCCCGAAACGATCCCGCAGTTGCAGGTCGTGCTGGAAGGGCTGTTCGACAAACGCCGGCTTCTCGACTTGGTGCGGGATTTCATCGTGTTCGAGGACGACGGCAGCGGTCGGCTGGTGAAGAAGGTGGCCGGCTACCACCAGTTCCACGCTGTGCGGGTGGCGGTGGAGGAAACGTTGCGGGCGGCGGCGCTGCGGCGCGAGGCGGACATGTTGCGGGAAACGGGCGTTGGCTACGCCACGCGCAAGCACCCCGGCGGCCAGACCGGCGACCGGCGCATCGGCGTGGTCTGGCACACGCAGGGCAGCGGCAAGAGTCTGACGATGGCGTTTTACGCCGGGCGCATCATTCGCGAGCCGGCGATGGAAAATCCGACGATCGTGGTGCTCACCGACCGCAACGACCTCGACGACCAGCTTTTCGGGACGTTTTCCCGCTGCCAGGACCTCTTGCGTCAGCCGCCGGTGCAGGCGGAAAGCCGGGCGCACCTGCGCCAGTTGCTCTCCGTGGCGGCGGGCGGTGTGGTGTTCACCACCATCCACAAGTTTTTTCCCGAAGAGAAGGGCGACCGCCATCCGGTGCTCTCGGACCGGCGGAACATCGTGGTCATCGCCGACGAAGCGCACCGCAGCCAATACGATTTCATTGACGGTTTTGCCCGCCACATGCGCGACGCTCTGCCGCACGCTTCGTTCATAGGCTTCACCGGCACGCCGATCGAGAAGACCGACGCCAACACGCGGGCGGTGTTCGGCGATTACATCAGCATTTACGACATTCAGCGCGCGGTCGAGGACGGCGCGACCGTGCCCATCTACTACGAAAGCCGCCTGGCCAAGCTCGACCTGCCGGAGGAACTCAAGCCCCGGCTTGACGCGGAATTCGAGGAGGTGACCGAGGGCGAGGAAATCGAGCGCAAGGAACGGCTCAAGACGAAATGGGCGCAGCTCGAAGCGGTGGTCGGCGCGGAAAAGCGGCTCAAGCTGATCGCGCGGGACATCGTGGAGCACTTCGAGCGGCGGCTGGAGGCGCTGGAGGGCAAGGCGATGATCGTCTGCATGAGCCGGCGCATCTGCGTCGAGCTCTACCGCGAGCTGGTCCGGCTCCGTCCCGACTGGGCGCACGACGACGATGACAAGGGCGCGATCAAGGTCGTGATGACCGGATCCGCCTCCGATCCCCCGGACTGGCAGCCGCACATCCGCAACAAGCCGCGGCGCGAGGCGTTGGCCAACCGTTTCCGCGACCCCGCCGATCCGCTGCGCATCGTCATCGTGCGCGATATGTGGTTGACCGGCTTCGATTGTCCGAGCCTGCACACGATGTATGTGGATAAGCCGATGCGCGGCCACGGCCTGATGCAGGCCATCGCGCGGGTGAACCGCGTGTTCCGCGACAAGCCCGGCGGCTTAGTGGTGGATTACCTGGGCCTTGCCCACGAGCTGAAAGCCGCGCTGGCCACGTACACAGAAAGCGGTGGCACGGGCCGCACGGCGTTGGATCAGGAAGAAGCCGTGGCTGTGATGCTGGAGAAATACGAGGTCTGCTGCGACCTATTCCATGGTTTCGACCGGTCCAAGTGGTCCACTGGAACGCCGCAGGAGCGGTTGGCGCTGTTGCCTGCGGCCCAGGAACACATCCTGGCGCAAGAAAACGGCAAAGAACGATTACTGCAGGCCGCACGCGAGCTATCGAAGGCTTTTGCGCTGGCCGTGCCTCACGAGGAAGCGCTGCGCATCCGCGACGACGTGGCGTTTTTCCAAGCCGTGGCGGTGGCGCTGGCCAAGCGCGCGCCGGGTGTGCCGCGCACAGAGGAGGAGTTGGACCACGCCATCCGGCAGATCATCTCGCAAGCCATAACCCCTCAAGGAGTCGTGGACATCTTCGCTGCCGCCGGCTTGAAGAAGCCGGACATTTCGATCCTCTCGGACGAGTTCCTGGCCGAAGTGCGCGGGATGCCGCAGCGCAATCTGGCAGTGGAACTTCTGCGCAAGCTCCTGGAAGGCGAGATCAAGACCCGCCGACGCAAGAATCTGGTGCAGGCGCGGTCGTTTGCCGAGATGCTGGAACAGACGATTCGCCGTTACCAGAACCGCGCCATCGAGGCAGCACAGGTGATCGAGGAGTTGATCGGCCTGGCTCGCGACATGCGCGAAGCGAACGCCCGCGGCGATAAGTTAGGGCTCACCGAAGAAGAACTGGCCTTCTACGACGCCTTGGAGACCAACGACAGCGCGGTGAAGGTGCTCGGCGAGCCGACGCTGCGGCAAATTGCCCAAGAACTGGTTCGTACCGTCCGCGCTAACGTGACGATCGACTGGACGCTGCGCGAGAACGTGCGCGCACAATTGCGCGTGCTGGTCAAACGTATCCTTCGCAAACACGGCTACCCCCCAGACAAGCAGGAGAAAGCGACACAGACGGTGCTGGAACAGGCGGAGCTGCTTTCGGCAGAATGGGCGACCGCGTGAAGGGGCGTCTAACGACCAGTTGCAGCGGACCGTCCGCGCTGCGGCCCGCCGCTGAATCCGAGGGTTAGGTTGCTAAACAAGGGGCGGGAATGAGCGACAGTTACTACGATATTGCACAAATTTGCCGTAATGGGCATGTCATTACTTCGATGGCACAGTCTTCGCCCCAGAGAAAGCAGAAATTCTGTTCAAGGTGCGGAGAAGAAACAGTAACTACGTGCGACTCATGCGGGGCTCCGATCAGAGGTGACTATCACGTTCCAGGCGTCGTTGGCGTCTTCGATTACCAGGCACCCGCATACTGTTACAACTGCGGAAGCCCGTACTCATGGACGGAGAGAGGAATTGAGGCCGCCTCAGCACTTGCAGACGAACTTGAGGGATTAACCGATGAAGAAAAGGCACAGCTAAAAAGCAGCCTGCTCGACTTGGTAAAGAACTCGGCTCGTACAACGGTCGCGGAAACAAAATTCAAAAAGCTCATGAAGAAGGCAGGCTCTGAAGCGTACACCGGTATGAAGGAAATACTCATTAATGTCGTCAGCGAAGCGGTCAGGAAGTCATTGTTTGGCGGGTAAGCCACCTAACCACCGCTTCCACGGGCCGTTAGGTCGCCCAAGAGGAGGAGTCACGCCGATCGAGACATTTGACCTGGTTGGCACCGTACACTTGCGCGACGATGGTGGAGCCACGCTGATCAAGGTGTCGCCGACGTTCTGGGAAGATGTCATGGGCACACGGCGAAATGAGCTCGGCGAGGGCCGGCTTGTGGCGGGCTTTCGATTCAAAGAGCAATGGAACAACGCGGAAATGCATCCGGCAGGTGACGAGATCGTCTACGCCCTGACTGGTGCCATCGACCTGGTTCTTCAATAGCCAGGCGGCAACCGTACGATCCCGCTGGAGTCCGGAACGGGGCATCTTGTTCCAAGAGGGGTATGACACACGGCGCGGGTGCGCGCTCCCGCCAACGTGTTGCACGTTACACCTCGCGCTAGAACGCAGCATCGTCCACATGGAGATAGACGTGGGTGACGTGGCCAGCTCGGCGCTTAGGTTCGTAGAGCACCTTCCTGAACGCGAAGTGGCGGCATGCTTCGCCCGTCCGTCTCCGAGTTCAAGGAGCGCCCCTGTTGACCTTCCCGGACCGCCCACGCTGTTCGATCAAGCAAAGGTGCAAAGTGCCGCCTAACAACGGGTTGCAGCGGACGGTCCGCTGCGCGGCCCGCCGCTGAACCGAAGCGTTGGGCCGACAAGTAGATGGGGAAAACGATGGACGAAGCGATGGATCAATCGAAGGCCGAGGCGTTTGCCGGGCGGATGATGGCGCTTCTCAACGACGCGTCCTTGAGCATGCTGGTAAGCATCGGGCATCAGACGCGCTTGTTCGATACCATGGCGGAAATGCCGGCCGCGACCCCGGCCTGCCCCAGCCCCTCGCCGACCTCTTCCCGGATTCCTTCGAGGACTCGGAGCTGGGGAAGATTCCGAGGGGATGGCGCGCTGGCCGATTCGGCGATGTGGTCGAGCAACTCCGCGACCAAGAGAGCCCGCTCTTGTTCCCTGATGTGCTCTACGGCCACTTCAGCCTCCCAGCCTTTGACGACGGGCAAAATCCGAAGGCAGAGTACGGGGAAAGCATTAAGAGCCTGAAATCTCGCGTACCGCTGGGCGCAGTGCTGCTTTCGAAGCTGAACCCCGAGATCGAGCGAGTGTGGCTCGTTGACGTAGGCCCGTCCGAGCGCGCGGTTTGCTCAACGGAATTTCTGGTGCTCCGAGCGAGGCCTCCGTTCACCCGCAGCTTTGTCTATTGCCTCGCGCGCTCGCCGTTGTTTCGACAACAGATCGAGGGTCTGGTGACGGGGACATCGAAAAGCCATCAGCGCGCCCAAGTCGAGTCGATTCTCGGCATCGGGACAATCGTGCCCCCTTTACCCATTGTCGCAGCCTTCGATCGCGCAGCGGAAAACTTGCTCGCGCGAACACTCAACTGTCGGCGAGAATCCCGCACCCTCGCCGCCGTGCGCGACGCGCTGCTGCCCAAGCCCATCTGCGGGGAGATTCGGGTGAAGGATGCGGAGAGATTCACCAGTGCAACGAGGGAGCCAGATCCGAAAGGAGGGTAAAACATGGGAATTCATTACGAAAGCCTAGATGAGAGCGTTCGGAAATACATGATTGAGGAACTTGATCTAGATATTAACATGAGACGGCTTTACATCAGTTCAAGGCTAACCAGTGAGGGGGCCCGTGTATGGCCTGACCTCTTGCGCGAGGCATTTCTCAGGCATAACGATGACTGGCTGGCATCCCAGCTGCGTTCTCGGCGGCTCATGCGTGAGATCGAGGAACGAAGGACTCCAAAGGGAAGAATTACTCGGGCTCGAGTTCCAGACACAGCTCCGGATACCCTGGCAGAAGGCGAGTTCAATCGCTTTTATGTCCGTGGGCTTTGCCGACATGTAATCGATACCGGCGGCACGGATGTTGAGGTTTACCGAGGCAAGGCGGTGGCAAATCCCCGTCCTGAGTCACAGGCCATGATCGGAAGGCGGCTATCCGCCCAGCGTCTGTTGGAGGACCTTAGAGTGTCCCAGGGCGTGGAGCCGGCGCTTGGATTGCCTCCGGGTCCGAATTCCGGTCTTACCGTTAGGAGAGTGAGGCAGTGATGTCTTCGGGATCAAAGAGAAGCACGCTCCCTGGCCAGCTCGTCTGCGGGGAGATCCGGGTGAAGGATGCGGAGCGGTTCATGGGGACAGTCAGCCCATGAAGCGCGAAGCCAAGCTCTTGCTGGAGAAAGCTTGCGATGCGCTCGTCCTTAGCATCGAGCTCTTCAACCGGCCGTACGACAGAGGGCGCGTCAACAGCACGTTGATCCAGCTCGATCACGGGTTCGAGATGCTGATGAAGGCCGCGATCCTCCACCGTGGCGGTCGCATCCGGGACAAGCGGGCCAAGGAGACGATCGGCTTCGACGCCTGCGTGCGGCGCTCTCTGAGCGACGGGAAGATCAAATACCTGAGCGAGGAGCAGGCGCTCGTTCTGCAGACGATCAACGGGCTGCGAGACGCGGCCCAGCACCATTTGCTCGACATCTCCGAAGGCCAGCTCTATGTGCACGTCCAGTCGGGCGTCACGCTGTTCCGGGACCTGCTGAAGAGCGTCTTCGACCAAGAGCTTGCCACCCACCTGCCGACCCGCGTGCTCCCGGTCTCGACGTCGCCCCCTACGGACCTGGCGACGCTGTTCGATTCTGAGATTGCCGAGATCAAGAAGCTCCTGAAGCCAGGCCGGCGAAGGCGGCTCGAAGCTCTGGCCCGCCTTCGTCCTCTGGCGATCCTGGACGCCACGATCCAGGGCGAGAAGGGCCAGCCAAGCGACGCCGACCTACGGCGGATCGCCAAGGAAATATCGCAGGGAAGCCCGTGGGCCGACGTGTTCAAAGGTGCCGCAGCGGTCGAGATCGTGGCTGATGGCACGGGACCGAGCCTCTCCCTGCGGGTGTCGAATAAGGAAGGTATCCCAATCCAACTGGTTCCCGACGGGACGCCCGGCGCGTCGGTCGTCGCAGTGAAGCGGGTCGATGAGCTGGGTTTCTACAATCTCGGCGCCAGGCAGCTTGCCGAAAAGGTCGGTCTGACGACGCCGAAGCTAATAGCGGTCGTGGATCATCGCGACCTACGCAAAGATCGGGAGTTCTACAAGGAGTTCAAGATCGGCAGTCAAACGCACAAACGCTATTCGCCCAAGGCGATCGAGAGGATCAAGGCAGCGCTGCAACAGGAGACCGCCGACCAGATTTGGGAAAAGCGCCGGGCGAAGCGCAAGGGAGCAACGGCATGACCGCCTTCACCGAATCCACCGTCGAATGTGCCGCGCTCGCCTGGCTCGAAGGCGCAGGCTGGCGGCCCCACGGCTTTCGATCAGCCGAACTGTACTCTTTCAATCAGCCGAACCATAACCTTGCAATCAGCCGAGCCCAGAGGTTACGATCAGCCGATGCCCGGGACGGACTTTTATCCCCGCTTCGCCGCCGATCGGTTGACCGAGGCGCTCCACGATTCGCCGGCGGTGCTGATCCACGGTCCGCGCCAGAGCGGCAAGACCACGCTCGCACAGCGTGTCGGCGCGCGCGCGGGATACGCGTACCTGAGCTTCGACGACGAAGCGATCCGCAGCGTCGCGACGACGGATCCGGTGGGCTTCGTCGCCGATCTGCCGCCGCGCGTGATCCTGGACGAGGTGCAGCACGTCCCGCAGTTGTTCGTCACGCTGAAATCGGCGATCGACCGTGACCGGCGCCCCGGGCGATTCGTGCTGACGGGTTCGACCAACGTGCTCCTGCTGCCGAAGCTCTCCGATTCGCTGGCCGGCCGCATGGCGATCGTGCGCCTGCATCCACTCGCGCAGTGTGAAATCGAGCGCACGCGGCCGTCGTTTCTCGAACGGCTGTTCGACGCCGGCTTCAAGATGCGCCCCTTCGAGCGCCTTGGAGCGGCCTTGGCGGAGCGCATCGTGGCCGGGGGCTACCCTGCCGCGCTCAAGCTTTCGGCCGGCCGACGGCGTGCACGCTGGTACGAAGCCTATCTGGAAGCGATCGTGCAACGGGACGTACGCGAACTCGCCCGCATCGCATCGCTGGATGCTATGCCGCGCCTCCTGGCTGCGGCAGCCGCGCAGACGGCACGGCTCGTCAACGTCTCGGATCTGGCCGCGCCGTTTGCGCTCAGCCGGCCGACGATCCGCGATTACCTGACGCTGCTGTCCCGCGTGTTTCTGCTGGAAGAACTGCCACCGTGGAACACCAACCGCCTGAGCCGGCTCGTCAAGACGCCGAAGCTGCATCTTGGCGATACGGGGCTCGCCTGCGCGCTGCTCGGTGCCGACGCGGCGGCGCTGACGGCGGACCGCGCGCTGCTGGGACAACTGCTCGAGACCTTCGTGTTCCAGGAGCTCAAGCGGCAGGCGAGCTGGCATGAACGGGCGCTCGCGTTTCACCATTTTCGCGATCGCGATGGCTACGAAGTGGACATCGTGATCGAACAGGGCGCGCACGCGGTGGCGGGGATCGAGGTCAAGGCGGCGGCCACAGTGACGGCCGCCGATTTCCGCGGCCTGCGCAAACTCAAGGACGCCGCCGGCCGGCGCTTTGCCTGCGGCGTGGTGCTCTACGATGGGGCGATGAGCCTGCGGTTCGGAGAAGGTTTCTTTGCCGTGCCGATCCGCGCGCTATGGGAGGCGCCGTGACGACCGCCTTCACCGAATCCGTCGTCGAGCAGGCCGCCGCCGTCTGGCTCGGCGCGCTGGGCTACGCGGTGCTCCGCGGGCCGGACATTGCTGCGGGCGCCTTGTATCACTCAGGACGTTGAGTAAAAATACTCAACGTGATGAGAAAGGAGCATACCCTCTACCGCCGCCCCCAGGCTAACCGGCTGGCCCGCCGCCTGGCCGAGCCGCGCCGCTTCATCCAGGTCGTGGCCGGCCCGCGTCAGGTGGGCAAGACCACGCTCGTGCAGCAGGTGGCGCAGACGCTCGGTGCGCCGGTGCGCTACGCGAGCGCCGATGAGCCGACGCTGCGGGGCGCGGACTGGATCGGCCAGCAATGGGAGGCGGCGCGGCTCGCGACGGCCGAGGCCGGAAGAGGCGGCGCGCTGCTGGTGCTGGACGAGATCCAGAAGATCCCCGGCTGGTCCGAGGCGGTCAAGCGCCTGTGGGACGAGGACACGCGCGCCAAGCGGCCGCTCAAGGTCGTGCTGCTCGGCTCGGCGCCGCTGCTGGTGGCGCGCGGGCTGACCGAGAGCCTGGCCGGGCGCTTCGAGATCCTGCATCTCCCGCACTGGTCGTACGCCGAGATGCGCGCGGCGTTCGGTTTCTCGCTCGAGCAATACCTCTTTTTTGGCGGCTATCCGGGCGCCGTGCCGCTCACCGCCGAGCCGGCGCGCTGGGCGCGCTACATCGCCGACAGCCTGATCGAGACCTCCATCTCGCGCGACGTGCTGTTGCTTTCGCGGGTGGACAAGCCGGCACTCTTGCGACGGCTGTTCGAGTTGGCCTGTCGCTACTCCGGCCAGGTGCTGTCGTACACGAAGATGCTCGGCCAGTTGCACGACGCGGGCAACACCACGACGCTGGCGCATTACCTGGAGCTGCTGGCGGGCGCGGGGATGGTCGCGGGTCTGCAGAAGTACGCGGGCGACGCCGCGCGCAGCCGCGGCTCGAGCCCCAAATTGCAGGTACTCAACACGGCCCTGATGACGGCGACTTCGGGCCTCGAGCTGGACGAGGCACGAGCGGACCGGGAGTTCTGGAGGCGGCTCGTCGAATCGGCCGTAGGGGCGCATCTGGCCAACGCCGCGCAGGCAGGAATCTGCGAGGTCTTCTACTGGCGCGATCGCGGCCAGGAAGTGGACTTCGTCGTGCGCGCGGGGCGCACGCTGACAGCCATCGAAGTCAAGAGCGGCCGCACGCGCGAGGCGCGCACGGGGCTCGCCGCCTTCTGCGAGGCGTTTCGCTGCAAGCGGCAGTTGCTGGTCGGCGGCGACGGGATCGCGGTCGAAGACTTTCTGTCGCGACCGGTGGAGCACTGGGTGAGGTCGGCGTGAGTTCCTTCACCGAGTCCGTCGTCGAGCAGGCCGCGCTCGCCTGGTTGGAGTCCATCGGCTGGCGCATCGCCCACGGCCCCGACATCGCCCCCGACATGCCGGCAGCCGAACGGCGCGACTACAGCGAGGTTGTCCTCCCGCAGCGGCTGCTCGACGCGCTGGCGCGGCTCAATCCCGATCTCCCCGCCGAAGCGCTGGAGGACGCCTTCCGCAAGCTCACGCGGCCGGACCTGCCTGCCGGTCAGGCAGGGGGGCGCGGACTTGCTCCAGCGCAACCGCGCGCTGCACCGCCTGCTGGTGAACGGCGTGACCGTCGAGTACCGCACGCGCGAGGGCGAGGTTCGCGGCGCGCAGGCGCGGGTGCTGGACTTCGACGATCCCGCGGGCAACGACTGGCTGGCAGTGGGTGTTCCCCGCCACCCGCGTCTGCCGCGACCGGCTGACGGGCCAGCGCCGCCGCCATCACCTGCACGAATCGGTCTTGTAGCGGGCGGTGAATACGGCCGTGCGCCAGGCTGGCATCACGAAGCGCGCGAGCCCCCACACGCTGCGGCACTCGTTCGCGACGCACCGGATCGAGGACGGCCACGACATCCGGAGCGTCCAGGAACTGCTCGCGCACCGGGACGTGAGCACCACCATGATCTACACCCACGTTTTGAATCGCCGGCCGGGCGCGGTGAGAAGCCCGGCGGACCGCATCCTCGGCCCACGACCTCTCCGGCAGCTTTTGCGGGTATACGCGTCGCGATATGCTGCACGCGCCCGCAGCCTATCTCGACCCCCCGATACTGGCTCCCAACCGACGCAAGTGGTTCCGTCGCAACGTCGAACGGCCATCGGAGGGCGTGGCCCGCCGTCGGTATAGGTTGCAAGAGTTCGCAGGGGTTGCAACATTAGACAGACGGCCTATCCAGGGGCCGAATTGTAGTCAGCCATGTCTGGCTTCGAACCTGCTCGGAGCGTAGAATAGCTGACAGGTGCCGACATGATGAAGTTCACGGCGGTCTACGTCAAGGTTCCAGAGGGCTACATCGCCTTCGTGGAAGAGCTGCCGGGTGCAAACACGCAGGGTGCGACACTTGAGGAGGCCAGAGAGAACCTGAAGGAGGCCGTAGAGCTTGTTCTGGAGGCGAATCGGGCCTTGGCGGAGGAGAGCCTTGAAGGTCAGGAGGTTATCAAGGAGCCCCTCCCGACGGCATGAAGCGGCGGGACCTCGTCCGGCACCTCGAGAGGCACGGGTGTGAGCTTCTCCGAGAGGGAGCGAAGCACTCCGTGTACGTCAACCGCAAGGCACGGAAGAGTTCCACGATCCCTCGTCACCGTGAGATAAACGAGGGTCTGGCCAGGAAGATCTGCCGCGACCTGGAGGTTCCCAATCCCTGAATGGCTAACATGGCCCTGCACCTGCCGATCGCCTCTGGCGCTCGCAGGTGAGGGCCAAGCCGTTAGCCTGCCGAAAGGAGTGACGAAAAACATGCCCCGAAGGAACTCAAGAAGAGTCAGTGCGTTCATGCAGATAAGCCTCGACGGCTATTACTGCGACCTCCATGGTGACATGAGCTTCGCTCACAAGCCGCCCGACGACACTGAGTGGCAGGAGTTTGTCGCCGGGAATGCGAGCGGCGGGGGGATGCTGCTCTTCGGCCGCAAGACATACGAGATGATGGCCGCGTGGTGGCCTACGCCGGCTGCTGCGAAGGCCATGCCCGAAGTTGCAGCGGGGATGAACGCGATGCCCAAGCTCGTGTTCTCGCGAACCCTGGCGTCAGCCGACTGGGCCAACACGACCCTGGTGAAGGATGACCTCATTCGCACGGTTCGTCGAATGCAGAACGAAAGGGGTCCTGACATAGCGATCCTGGGCAGCGGCAGCATCGTAACGCAGTTGGCCGGCGTGGGACTCATCGACACGATTCAGGTTGTGGTGAATCCCGTTGCGCTTGGCGCAGGACAGTCGTTTCTTTCAGGCCTCGCTAAGCCTTTGGAATTGGTACTCACGAATACGCGGGCGTTCGGGAACGGATCGGTGGTGCTGTGGTACGCACAGCGATCATAGGCACAGGCTGGCTAACAACCGGTTGCAGCGGACGGTCCGCTGCGCGGCCCGCCGCTGAACCGAAGCGTTGGGCCGACAAGTAGATGGAGGAAACGATGGACCAAGCGATGGATCAATCGAAGGCCGAGGCGTTTGCCGGGCGGATGATGGCGCTTCTCAACGACGCGTCCTTGAGCATGCTGGTAAGCATCGGGCATCAGACGCGCTTGTTCGATACCATGGCGGAAATGCCGGCCGCGACCAGTGAGCGCATTGCCGAAGTCACCGGGCTTCAGGAGCGCTACGTGCGGGAGTGGCTGGGGGGCATGGTTGTGGGCCGGATCGTTTTGTACGACCCGGCGACAAAGACCTACGTGCTTCCTCGCGAACACGCGGCCTTCCTCACGCGGTCGGCCGGGTCGAACAACCTTGCCTTCTTCACGCAATACATCCGGCTTATGTCCGCCGTCGAAGGCGATGTCGTTCGTGCTTTCTGCGAAGGCGGCGGCGTCGGCTATGAGAAGTATCCCGACTTCCAGCGCCTCCAGGCCGAGGAAAGCGCCGCGCTGTACGATACTGCCCTGGTGGAGGCGATCCTGCCCTTTGCTTACGGCGTAGTGGAGCGCCTGCGGTCGGGCATTGACGTCATCGACATCGGCACGGGGCAAGGGCATGCTATCAACGTGATGGCGCGCGCCTTTCCCAACAGCCGCTTCGTTGGCGTGGATTTCTCGGCTGAAGGCATCGAGGCCGCGCGGGCCGAGGCAGTGAGGTGGAAGCTCTCCAACGCGCGCTTCGCAGTTGCCGACATCACGGCTGGGCTGCCCGGGGAATTTGATCTCGTGACCGCGTTCGACGTGGTACACGACCTCGCCAAACCCCAGGTCGTCCTGGCCAACATCGCTCGCGCCCTGCGTCCGGAAGGCGTCTTCCTGATGATGGACATGGCGGCCTCAAGCCGCTTGGAGGAGAACCTCGATCACCCGATCGGGCCGCTGCTGTACGGGGCGTCGGTCATGCACTGCATGACGGTCTCGCTGGCGCAAGGCGGTGAAGGACTGGGAACTATGTGGGGAGAACAGATGGCGCAGGAGTACCTGAACAAGGCTGGGTTTTCGAATGTTCAGGTCCACCATCTGGAAGGTGACCCCATGCACGCATTTTACGTGGCGCGGCTTTAACCGGCGGCCCAACCCGGAGCTGCAGCGGACCGGCTTCACCGGCCGCTGAGCGCCAGGACGTTAACCAGCTTGGCCCCCGGTCTCGTCGCAGCCAGCGAGCAGGTGGGTCACGGCGGCGACGATTTCATCGATCGTGATCCTTCCGTTTCCATCGCGGTCACCGACGGGGCAGCGCTCGAGGGGCAGGACCTCCAGCGCAATCGCCACCAAGCGGACGACTTCGTCCACGGTGACCTCACCCGAGCCATCGCAGTCGCCTACGCACGACAACGGAGTGGGGCTCGGCGAAGCGGGCGTAGCCGACGGCAGCGGCGTCTGCGTTGGCGTAAGCGATGGGGAGAAGGGAGGCGTCACGGAGGCAGTCGCAGAAGGAGTAGCCGTCGACGTTGCGGGCGGCGTGACGGTAGCCGTGGGTGTCGCCGTTGACCGACTGTGCGGGGTGCAACCAGGAGGTACGGTGGGCGAGGTCGTGCCTGCTGGTCGAGTGGGAGAGGGCGTACAAGCCAGCAGCGGATCGCCACTGTTGGAGTTCCGCAGCGGGATCGTGAAAAATCGAGTGTGGGAGATGCACTGCGAGTCGGTGGCGGTGATGAACAAGTAAGGTGTCGGTTGGGGCGTTGGAAACGGAGGAACCGACCGACTCCAGCATAGGCAGGCTGGAAGAGTGCCAGAGAGCAGGCCGGTTTGATCGAGTTCCAGTCCGCAGTAGTCACTGCGCCCCATCGCCCAGGTGACCGGCGCCTGTGCATCGGAAGTCGTGAACTGGTGTGCATAGGGAGTATCAGGATGCGCAGGCGGGAGTTCGAGGCCCCCTAGAATCGAGAGCGGGGGCGGATCTGGATAGAGAAAGCGAACCGCATCGATGTCGTCTGCTCGCAAGCTGGCGCAGCGCCCGTCAAAATGAGCTTGTACGTACATCGTGGCGTCGCGCAGCCGTTGGTTTGGTTCCGGCACCCGTTCCGACGAGTGGCCAAGGCCGATCGCGTGCCCGAGTTCGTGGGCCGCGATTTCAGCGACGTTGCAAGGAGTCCACACAGCGCAATCTTCCCACCCGTCGGCAAACGATACAGTTGCGCAGCGAATGCGCGCGAATGTTTGCCCGCTTAGCACCTTGGTTTCGTTCAAGTTCGCGCGATAACTTGTCAAAGCCAACATGCCCCGGCAGTCGATGGGGGGAGGGATCACGTCGTCAGGGTCGCGAAATCGCACCTTGAACGATTGCCCGTTCGGGTCGGGACAAGTCGTGCTCAAGTCTTGCAACGCACCACCGCCGGCCAGTCGAAGGGAAGAACCTTCCACACCAGTCCACGCTTGCAAGCCTTGCCGAACGACTTCCTCCGAAAGCTCGGGTCCGAGACGCAAATCGCCCCGGGCGTCCACGGCAAAGGCGATCGAATCTCCAAGGTCGCTCTCGAACAATCGCGCGAGAGGCCGCCCGAATTGGAAGGGTGCAGATGTCGTGCGGCGGAGCCACTGCCGGTGAAAGTGGGGCGCCCGGGCATTGGCGCGTCGTGCCCGGACGTGCTGCCAGAACTCCGTCCAGGACCAGTTGTGTCGACCCTCGACTCCAGGAGAAGAGAGCAAACGCGGCTCGTAGGTCGTCTTGGCTTGTTCGCCACTGGGGACGTCGATGCGCAACACACCCAAGTCCAGTTGCAGTAGCCCCCAGGTGCCGTTTGCCTTGCGTTGCAAGAGAACGACGTAGAGTCCTCCAGAGAAAAACGTCGGGGCGCCTTCGAATACTTCCACCGTGTCTCCTACAAAGCCACCAGGAATTTCCAGTTCGAGCCGATCGTCCGTGAGCGCACCCGAGGCCACGCTGAGAACCTCGAACGTGATGCGGGTGCGGATTCCACCCGAAGCGGTCGGCAAGCTGTGCGCTTCGGTAGGGCGAACCACCGCGATTACGTCCGCTGCGTCGATGAGTGCATCGAGTGGCACCGGTATCACTACCGCCCCGTGAACTTGTCGGGGGAGCAGTGCGAAACACGCGGCCACGATGGTGGCGAACCGACGCAAGGAGCCAATCATCTTCCTCATGCCAGCACGGCAGCACAATCAATGGAAGAGGTGTTCGGTGCTCGGCCGCACGAAGCGCTGCGAAGCGTTCACGCAACGGGTCGATGCAAAACGGTGTGGCTTTGCCGTGCGCATCGAAGTACAGGCAACAACGATGACATTCGAATCTCAGGCGTTGTTCGAGGTTCCAACCGGTACGAAACATCTCGAGGTGCGTGCGAATGGCTTGCGCTTCCACGTGGTTGAGTACGGCTCCGGAGAGCAACTGGCGCTTTGCCTGCACGGGTTTCCCGAGTGTTGGTATTCGTGGCGGTGCCAAATGCCGCTCCTGGCGGAGCTTGGCTTCCGGGTTTGGGCTCCGGATCTTCGGGGATACGGAGGCACCGACCGTCCGCGTGGTGTGGATGCGTACGCAATCGAGCATTTGATGCAGGATGTTGCTGGGCTGATCGACGCCAGCGGTGCTCGCCGTGTCATCTTGCTCGCTCACGACTGGGGCGCGGTCATCGCCTGGTACTTTGCCATGCGGCGGCTACGGCCGTTGGAAGGGTTGCTGATCTTCAACGTGCCGCACCCCGCAGTCATGGAACGCGCCCTGTGGGGACGCCAGCTGCTTCGTTCTTGGTACGTGCTCTTCTTTCAGCTGCCATGGATTCCAGAGCGTACCCTCGCGGCTTTCGATTACCGTGCGATTCGAGACGCGTTTCTCCGAATGTCGCGGCGCCCGGAGCGGTTTCCTCCTGAGGTATTAGAAGTGTACCGGCGCAATGCAGCCGAGCCGGGCGCGCTCACCGCGATGATCAACTATTATCGTGCGCTGGTACGAGGGGGCGCCGATCGCCAGCGGCGACTCGGCTATCCACGGATCGACGTGCCCACCCTCATGGTATGGGGCGAGGAGGACGATGCGCTCGGGAAGGAAACGACGTTCGGAACGGACCAATACGTCGCCGACTTGGAGCTCCATTATCTCCCGGGCGTCTCGCACTGGGTTCAGCAAGAGGCGCCCGAGGAGGTCAATGCCGTGATCGCGAGCTGGCTGCGACGAAAGGGGCTCGCCGGCGGCTAAGGCACACACGACAGAGGTAGGAGTTCTCGTTTTGCGATCCATCAAGCTTTCGACTCTCGCAAACGCAAGCTCGCTACCTTTGCGAAAAACCCTGTGTGAGTGTTCAAAGGCTTGGACGCAGGTCGCTCGCCGAGATGCTCGGTGTTGGATGGATCTCCGCGCGACCGCTTAGCTTGGGTCTTCCGGAACTGGCAGCACATGCGCGTCGGACCGCTTGGCTGGATCACCGTGATTACAACCACGACGACCACGTGCTCGTTCAGCGGATCGCTGCAAGGATGCGCATGGTCTTCGATCCCAGCGGTCATAGGGGGACCAAAAATGGGACGGGTAGCCAATGATCTCGCCGTCCCCGCAGTCGCCCCGCCGACCGCAGCCGTTAACGGCACCGTACCGTGTTCCCGGATGCCGTGCACGGAGCGAGCGTGCTGATGGCGCATACGCCGGCGTCGCCCGCCGCTTGGGTGCTGCCGAAAACCAGTGAGGCCCGCAGTGGGCCGACGGGCAACGCGACGGTGGTATTGCGAGCGATCGCTTGGACGGTAAGCTCTTTCGCATCTTTGGGCTTGTACTGGAGTTGCTTGAGCCCGCGTGCCGAGCCAACCGTGCAAACGGGTGGGTCGAGTGCCGTGGAGCGATTGCGATAGAGGGTACGCTTTGCTGTGGCGGTCCAGCCATCTCCGGCTTCGCACCCGCCTGCAGCCGCAGCTGGAATGGGCGTCGTGAAGCGGCTGACGTCGAAGACGGCGGCAGCACCGGCACCGAGGTCCTCGATCAGGAGTTGCGCGCCGTCCGTGTACGGCGCCGACGCCGGGATGCCGAGCGGAAAGAACGCGCCCGCCTTCACCCGGAGGCTCTGACGACCGGGTCCCGCATTGATGCCGCCAATTTTGATATCGAGACCTGAGAGGTACCCACCGCCCGTACAGACGGGGGTACTGGGCGGCGGGACGCACCCGCCTGACACCGCTTGCGGCGGCCACCAGTTGCCCGACATGACGATCATCGTAAGCAACTTCAGCGTATTCTCGTAATAGGCCTCCGCATCGATCGGAGTGCTCACGACGAGGTCCCAGATGCTATTCAGCCACGCTTGATTCGTGGCGTCGGCCATTGCCGCCACACCCAGCGGGGCGACGAAGGCCATCGAGCGGTAGTTCGCCCCGGGGCTGAGGGAGCCGTCGAGCTGATACCCGGCCCGAATGACGGCGGGGTCGTCGCCGGTGGCGGAGCGAAACCATGCTGTCATGCGCTGCGCAGCGGTCTTTGCCCGCGCGTCCCCAGAAACCAAGTAGTCGGTGCCGAGGCGCCAGGGGTCGCGGCAGGCGTTGTAGTCGTACGCGCCATCGTTTGGCCCTTCGAGGAAGTACGGCGCAACCGGATGCGGCGTTCCCAGGGGGTCGGCGATGAAGTCGGGAAGCAGGCCTGTGGTGGAGCTGTAAGTGGTCTGCAGGGCATCGACGACCGTGTACGTGTGGTTCAGCACGTCGGTCCAGACGGCATCCCCGGTGGCTGTAGCAAAGGTGCGCAGATGGTCCGGCATGAAGTCGGATGACCGCGTCGCATTGTAGTACGCGGGCTCGGCCGGCGTCGTCCAATCGCCGAGGCGCACGTAGCGGCCAGTCGCGTCAAGTTCCCCGAACCGGATGGCGTTGAGGAGCTGGTGGGCTTCGGCAGCGTAGTCGTACGCGCCGCAGCTGCCCCACTGCTTGTCCGCGAGCAGCAATGCATACGCGATGTCCAGGTCGCCGTCGGAAGCGCTATCGCCTCCCTGGGCATCCACGCACGAGATGCGCTGGTACCAGGACATCAGGCCCGGAGTAAACACCGAGGGGTGTTCGTGGAAGTAGGCAAGCATTCCGTCGAAGATCGCGCGCGCGTCGGGGTCATAGCCGGCCATGAGTACGGCGATGATCATGCCGTAGCCGTGCGCTTCCGAGACCGTGAGGTTACCAGGGCGCACGCGGCTGTAGACGACATAGCGACCGGCACCGCAGCTCTGTCGCACATAGCGGGCCTTCCAAGCGTCGTAGAAAGTTCGGACCGCCTGATCCAACACTGCGGGAGCCAAATGGTTGGGTGTAATTGCACCGCCCACGTAGGAGAAGGGGCGCGAGCCAAACGGATGGTTGACGGCAGCAACCGGCATGGTCGCCGTAGCGAGCGTAAGCGCACCTGCCACGCTTCCCAACCAAATGTTCGTCCGTCGTCCGATCTTCGCCATCGTTCGTACCCGCCGCCTTCTGAAGTCGCGTCGCAACGCGCTCGCCTTGGTTAACCCGACCGCCCAGCCTTGGGCAAGCAGAAATCACGGCGTGATCTACGCTTTCTGCAAGGGCGGTCCTGCGCACACAAAGCGGTAGGAGCGGAGGCGATGCGTGCTGCGTTAAAGCAGCAGGACCTCCACGGTCGTTCCGGCTTCTAGACCTTCTGCGTTTGCGGGAATTTTCACGAGCCCGTCCGCATGAATCAGGTTGAACACAGAGGCGGACTTGCCCGGGGAGGGCAGGGCATAACGCGTGCCGTCGCGCTCCTCGAGGCGTACGCGGATGTAGTCCTCTCGTCCCGGTGCTGACGCGACCGGCTCGGCCAAGGTAGCACTGATGCGCGCGCGGGGTGCAAACGCCCGCTCCGGAGCCTCGCCACCGAGGATGCGGACCAGTGGCACGGCGAACAGCATCCCGACGACTAGCGCTGACATGGGATGGCCCGGAATTCCGAACACAGGCTTACCCTGCGCATGAGCGAGGATGGTGGGTTTACCCGGGGCAATCGAGATCCCGTGGAAAGCCACCGAGGACTTGGGAAAGGACATGATGATCGAGAGGGCCATGTCTTTCGCTCCCACGGAACTCCCCCCGGAAAGCATCACCGCGTCGTGCGTTTCGAGCGCCTTCGCCAAAGCGCTTCGGAGCGCATCCGGGTCATCGCGCACAACCCCGTAATCGGTGACGTCCGCGCCAGCCTCCGCCAGCATCGGCACCAACGCATACTCGTTGATGTTCCGCACTTGCCCGGGGCGCGGCTGCTGCTCAGGTGGAACAATTTCGTCGCCGGTGGCTATGAGAGCTACCCGAGGCCGGCGGAACACCCGAACGGAGACCACCCCCGTGCCGGTGAGTCCTCCGAGATCGAAGGGGCGAAGGCGCCAACCCCGCTCGAACAGCACCGTGCCGCGTTTCACATCCTCTCCTACACGCTGCACGTTTTCGCCTGGCGCTACGCCACGGCGGATTTCCACGCTCCCGTCTGGTAGCTCTTCCGTGTACTCGAGCATGACCACCGCGTCGGCTCCGGGCGGAAGCATCCCGCCGGTGCTGATGCGCATCGCGGCGCGGGAAGCCAACGGCGTGCGCGCGTGCTCGCCCATCTCGATGGTTCCTTGAATCCTCAAATATCCCGGCTGGCTTTCGGAGGCGCCAAATGTGTCGGCAGCGCGCACGGCGTAGCCATCCATGACGGCGCGGTCGAAGTGCGGCACATCGGAGCGGGCTCGCACTGGACCCGCAAGAACTCGCCGTGCCGCTTGTTTCACCTCGATCACTTCCGTCTCTCGTACCGGACGCACGGCCGCCAACAACTCTCGGGCCCGCTCCGTAGAGACGACGCGGAAGAACCCTTTTGCTCCGGCTAAATGCGATCCGCGTTCCACGGTCGGGGGCAGTTAGCAAGCTAGCCCGGTGCAAGCTACCGGCGGTCGGCTCCCGTAGTGGCTTGCTGCGGATCTGCCAACGGCAGGCGACGATGATCCAGAACTGGGAGCTCGCGGCGGACTCGCGCCAAGTGATCGAGGTCCACTTCTGCGTAAATCACGCATTCGCGATCAGGTGCTTGAGCGAGAACGGTGCCCCAGGGGTCGACAACCATCGAGTGACCAAAATTTTCCACGCCACCCTCGGCCCGGCCGATTTGGTTTGGTGCCACAACGTAAGTTTGATTTTCGATTGCACGCGCCCGCAAGAGCGGTTCCCAGTGTGCCGCACCGGTGACAAACGTAAACGCCGACGGGATGAGCACGACGTCTGCCGAACGTTGAGCGAAGAGCCGGAAGAGCTCCGGAAAACGCAAATCGTAGCAAATCGCGAGGGCAATGCGCCCGAGAGGTGTCGATGCCACGACCACTGCGTCCCCAGCGCGTCGCCGAAGGGATTCCTGGATTTCGACCCGTCCGGGAACGTGAACGTCGAATAAATGGATTTTCCGGTAGCGCGCAACCTCGGCACCGTCGGGCCCCAAGAGCACGCTCGTATTGTAAGGGCGGGGTGGCGAAACCCGTTCCAGCACGGAGCCGGCAAGCAAGTGGATGCGCAACGACTGCGCAAGCTTGGCGAGGCGGTCGAGCGTCGGGCCCGGAATGGGTTCGCTCGCGTCCCATTCTTCCTCCGGACGCCCTCGCCAAAAAAACACCTCCGGTAAAGCAACCAGCCGAGCACCCTGTAGTGCAGCCTGCCGGACAAACGCTTCCGTCTTATCGAGGTTGTCCCGCTTGTCGCTCGTCGCGCACAGTTGAACGGCCGCGACCAAATACTGCCTGGGTTCGGACATGAGCCGCACGGTACTGACCAAAAGCGCCCCGTGCAATGGCGTCCAGCCTCGAACACCTCTCGTCCCAGGGAACAGAAAACCAATGCGGAACTTCCGGTTGCACAAGCACGCCTCGCTATGGTAGCGCGCACAGGTACAAAGACGGAACCGATATGGCACGGGTCATCAAGCGTTACGGCAATCGCAAGCTGTACGACACGGAGACAAGCCGGTACATCACCCTCGAGGGAATCGCTCACCTCGTTCGCGAAGGCCACGACGTCCGGGTGGTCGACAACGAGACCGGAGAAGACCTCACTGCGGTCACCTTCGCCCAAATTATTTTCGAGGAACAAAAAAAGCCGCGGCCGCTCGTAGCGTTGCCGGTGCTTCGGTGGTTGATCCAACAGGGCGGTGAAGCGCTGCAGGAACTCCGCAGCAGTGTGGAGCGAGGGCGGGAGGCAATCGAGGAGTTCGCACATCGCAGTATGCAGCAGCTCACTGCAGCGCGAGATGCGAAAGCCAACGCGGGCAAAAAACTTCTCGAAGACCTTCTGGAAACGCCGCAGCGGCAGTTGGAATTGCTGCAACAGCGGATCGACGCCCAGGTGCGGGCTTCGATGGAGAAGCTCACGGCGCACCCGGCCGTGCGAAAAGAACTCAAGCGGATCGAGGCGAGCTTGCACGCCGTGGAACAACAAATTGCGCGGCTACGTTCGGGAACGGCCCCATCGCCAGAGAAGCCGGTGTCCGGACGACGCCGTGCGGTTCGCCGGAAGGCGGTGGCAAAGAAAAAATCCGCGAAGAGTTAGTTGCAAACGCACGTTGCAGCTTTCTGGGTGTTCTCGTAAGAACAACTGCATGCGGGTTCGTCCGGGTCAAATTCAGGCACTCGCCCAAGCGATCGTCACCGCCCTCGTAAAGAACGAGTTCATCGAGCCGAAGGTGGACACGGTCACCCTCCAGCAGCGCGTGGTCGAGCTGTTGCAGCAGAATTTCGAAGAAGAAGCTGCGTTGGAACGAGAAGCCGAGCAATTGGCCGATCAATACTTGCGCGGCCGGGAAGACTTGGACCACCGCAAGGTCATCATGGGCATCAAGGAACGGCTCGCGCGCGAGCGCGGCTTCGTACTCTAGCGGTGGGGAGCCTGACGCATGCAGTTTTCCGAAGGGCGTAAGTCGTACCTAGCGCACCGCATTTTGGAAGCGTTCGAAAAGGAAGGGTTGGCGAAAGTGCGCAATCAGCGCCTTGCGCTGAACGAAATCAAGCGCGTGCTGGAACTGGATCACCAGGTCGACGAACAAATCGACGCCCTCGTGCGGCGCAAGATCGCTTCCCTGTCGCGCCGCGTACCACCTGGCAGCCGCGAATGGGACGTATTGTACCGCCAGTACTACGAAGAAGAACTCCGCAAACGGCGGCGGTAACAGCGGCCTTTAGGGTTGGAGCAGAGTTCCAGGCGGTTGCATGGGCACCCACACAGTAAAGGTGGAGCCTTTGCCAACCTCGCTGGCAACGCTGACCCTCGCGCCGAGCAAGTCGGCAAAGAGGCGTACCAAGTAGAGCCCCAAGCCTGCACCTCCAGCTTGGTGCTCCGGATGCAACCGGCGAAATGGCTCGAAAATGTGAGGCAGCGCTTCGCTGGGAATCCCCATGCCCGTATCAGCGACACGAATCGCGATGCCCTTGTCGACGCGGTTCACCGAGATCTCCACGCTGCCACTCTCTGTATATTTGAGGGCGTTCGAGAGCAGGTTCTTTACGATTACCTTGAGCTTGGCTGCGTCCGTGTAAACCAGTGGTAGGGCAGGCTCCGCGTGCCATCGCACAGTGACTCCAGGTTTGTTTTGCATCTCTAGAGTCTCGGTGCGGATTTCCTCCAGCAGGGATGCCGGGTCGACCATCGTCAGGTGCAAAGCGCTGCGGCCCGCTTCGCTTCGGCTGACTTCCAGGGTCGAGGTCACCAGCTCCAACAGTTGGCGTGCCGAGTGGCCAATTCTTTCGACGACCTCCTGTTGCGGCGGGCTGAGCGGCCCGAACACACCTTCGAGTAACAGGTCGTAATAACCCAAGATGACGTTGATGGGGCTACGCAACTCGTGGGAAAGCGTGGCAACGAACACCGCACGCATCCGATCGATTTCTTGCAACTCCGCGAGCAAGCGGCGCCGGGTCTCTTCTTCATGGTGCTGCGCTGTGACGTCATGACACATGGACATCATACCAGCGAACGAACCATCAGGATTGCGAAGAGCGGTGGCGTTCCATTCGCACACGATGGTTCGCCCGTCTTTGGTCACGTTTTCCAAGCGCAGAGGACCGGCATAGTCGCGCTGCATCAGCTCCTCGAAGCCGCGGCGAGAGAGCTCACGCAAGTGTGGCGGGGTAATGACCTCGACAGCGCTTTGTCCGATGACCTCCTCCGCGCGGTAGCCAAAGATTTGCTCGGCAGCCCGATTCCAATACACGTAGCGCAAGTTCTTGTCGCTGATGATGCACCCGACAGGCATCCGATCCAGCAAGAGTTGCAAGCGCGCTACTGCCGCCTCGCGTTCCGCGGTTTGTTCGAGCAAAGCGGAGCGGAGTCGCGCCGCACGGGCTGTGCCGAGTACCGACAACAAACCTCCCACGGCAGGAACGGCGAGCAAGTGCAACTTCCTGGGCTCGTCCGCAAAGTGCGGGGCGAAGGTCAAGGCGATCGCATACAGTACGAGGTCGTACGCGACAGAAGCGTACTGCATCCGAGCGCGCCAAGGCACGAACACTGCCGTGGCCATCATTTTCACCGCAAGAAATCCAGCGATTCCCGCAATTGCGGTTTCTGGGCTGAGAACCTGCAAGACCAGAGCGGTTGTGAACGCGCTCTCTGCCGCGAAGAACACTTCCAGCGGACGTGCCTGTAGTCGGGG
>Ga0101945_1000967_pt1 | contig 35854 bp, 36 predicted proteins | sample DewCreD2012metaG_2_FD_75246 | JGI IMG/M metagenome (GOLD analysis project Ga0101945, IMG submission 75246) | Hot spring sediment bacterial and archeal communities from British Columbia, Canada, to study Microbial Dark Matter (Phase II) - Dewar... ... | reverse complement strand
CTGGGGCGCATCGTCTGGATGTTGTGATTGAGGATGAGGATCTGGCCAAGGCCTTTTTCATTTATGACACGCTGACGCGGCGGGGCTGGGAGGAGCTGATGCGGCGGGTGGGGTGGGCTCCGGACCGGGCGGTGAACATCTACTGGCCTCTCGAGTGCCTCGGCCTTGCCGACACCCTGATGGGTCAACGACTGGGAATCGAAAAATCCAAAGTGCATTCCTGCTATACCCGCATCCAGGATTCCATCCCAACACGACTCCTCTACCTCATCTACCCCTACCGCTTCGCTCCCGGGCCTACGATCTTCCTGAAAAAGGAGGAGACCACGATCCACACGATCCTCCACGAGCTGGGTCACTTCGTGATGGACTCTTTCACAGATTACGCCCGCCCAAGGGCAACTGGCTCCCTGCCCTCTAACCTCCTGAGCCTGGTCGTGGAGCCCTCTTACACCACTCTGGCCTGCCCCGGCTTCAACCACAATCCCAAGGGACACACCTCCCCCTCCTGCGCCTGGAGCGAAGGGTGGGCCTCCTTCCTGGCCGCTGCCCTTCTGGAGGATCCGGATTTCCCTTTCGTGAGCGATGGTAATCTGGAGCATCCGGAGAGATCTTCGGATTTCCCCCATCCCGATCCGGCCCATCCCACGAATGCGGATAGCGAGTGGGCGGTGGCTGCCGCCCTCTGGGATCTCTACGATGACCTCCCGGAGCCCTGGGATCGCCTCGCCGACGGCCTCGACGGCTCAGCCCGCAACGGCATATGGACCCTCGCCACCCAGGCCACCCCTTCGTTCTTCCTCAACCTGCGGATCGTCCTTAGGGAGTCCCCTGAGTTCCTCATCCCCCTCCCCACCCTGGAAGGGGACCGGGATGGTGTAGAGGCCTTCTGGGCGGCCTGGAAGGCCCAGCGGCCGGAGACCGTGTGTGAGGCGGGGCGGATCCTCACCGCCCACTTCATCCCCCACGGACCCTACCCGCTGACCGTCCACGCCGCCCCTCCCACCGGCGGAACGGTCTCCGTGGAGGCCGACCGGAAATGCGAGGATGGGACATATCCGGAAGGCGAAACGGTGCGCCTGCGGGCCCAACCGAATCCAGGCTGGACCTTTGCCGGCTGGATCGGAGCGGAAGCCACAGATCCTGACGGCGCCGCCGTGGTCTCCATGACCCAACCCCGGGTCATCACCGCCACCTTCCAGCCCCTCCCCACGCCCACCCCTTCTCCCACACCCTCGCCATCCCCCACGCCCCCTCCCGCCGGCCTTGTGCGGGTGACCGAACTGCGCTTCACCCACGACGCCTCTTACTCCATGCCCCCTCCTCAAGTTTCCGGAGGCGGTTTCTCCCTGGTCGAGGTCAACCCCCACTATTTCGAGCTGGGATCCTGCGCCCTCGGCCGCACCTGCGTGCTCTATCGGTATCAGCGGGCCGATCCCATCTCCTCCACCCCCACCGTGGATCTCTACCTCCGCTGGTCCTGGAACCCGGCCACCATCTCCGACCTGGGCGCTCAGGAGCCGTGGGTGAAGATCATGGCCTTTGGAGGACAATGGGACCCAACTCTGGGCCGCTTCGACATTGATCCCGCTTTCCAGGGGGTGATCTCCGGAACGGTGACCGCCTGGGGTTGGGGCGCCACCACCCGCGTGGATGATCGATACCGGCGGATCATCCTCGAGCTCAACCAGGGAATCGGCCAGGGAGTGGAGCGCTGCGCCGAGTGGGGCGGGCTCGCCGATCAGGCCATTCCGGTGATTTGCCCGGTCTACGGAACCGTGATCGAAGGCACCTACGCGGGGGCCTTCTCATGGGGACAATCCGTCACCGTTTGGGGGAAGGTGCGGGTGGGAACCGATAACCCGGCCCCCGTCGAGGCCGCGGCTTCCATCCGCATCGCCTACCACTCCTCCTCTCCACCCATCCCGCCTCCCACACCGACTCCATGAGGGGGGAGCCCTGTGCCGCCGCCAGACGGATTCCTGCCGGCCAGGCGCTGTGGACCCGACCGCGGATTGGCGTCCATCCATTCGTGATCCCCATCCACGGGCTGCCCTGGCTCCAGAAGACGGGGATCCCCCACCGGTTGAAAGGCCCAGCCGGGCCCTGGCTTGCCGTCCGTATGTTTTAAAGATAAACTCCAGGCGACAGAACAAGGGGAGGGCGCGGACGGCCGCGTCCTCCCCCTCTTCCCTTCGAGGCGCCAGGATGGGAACCGGATGGAATCCAGACCTTTCCGCGTAGGAGGCCGTCGATGGCTCGCTCCCTTCCCCCTGAGGCCCTGCGTCGCACGGTGGATCCCCACCTCCTCCCTCTGCGCTCCACCGAGGAGCTTCCGCCCCTCACGGGCCTGATCGGGCAGCCGCGGGCGGTGGCCGCCCTGGAGTTCGGCCTCGATATCCCCGATCAGGGCTTCAATATCTACGTGGCCGGCCCCCCAGGGGTTGGCCGGATGACCGGCGTTCAGATGTTCCTGGAAGCCCGGGCCAAAGCCCAGCCTACACCCCCAGACTGGTGCTATGTGTATAACTTCCAGGATCCTTCCCGTCCCCGCGCCCTCCGCCTGCCCCCCGGGAAAGGCCGTGAGCTGCGCCGCGATATGCAACGACTCGTCGAGGGGATCCGCCGCGAGATCCCCCGGGTGTTTGAGAGCGATGAATACAACGCCCGTCGGGAGGCGATCCTCAAAGAAGTCAACCAGCAGCGCGAGGAGATCCTCCAGCGGCTGAACCAGCGCGCCAGGGCCCAGGAGATGATGGTGGAGGTGACCCCTATGGGGATCGCCGTGATCCCCCTCCTGGGCGGCCGTCCGATCACCGACCAGCAGTTCGCCGCCCTGCCCCCGGCCATGCAGGAGCTGCTCCGCCGGCGCCGGGAGGCCTTCGAGGAGGAGGTGAAACAGGCCATCAAGGAGATCCGCCAGCTGGAGCGGACGGCCCAGGAACGGCTGCGCCAGCTGAACCGCGAGGTCGCCCTCTTCGTCGTGGAAGGGCTGATGGACGATCTCTTCGAGAAATACCGGGATCTCCCGGAGGTGCTCGCTTATCTCCAGGCGGTCCGGGATGACATGGTGGAGAACGCGGATCAGTTCCGCGGCCGGGAGGAGGGCCAGGCCCTTCCCTTCCCGCTCCCCCTGCCGGCCTTCGCGGACCTGGCGCTGCGCAAATACACCGTGAACGTCCTGGTGGATAACGCCGAGCAGCAGGGCGCGCCGGTCATCATCGAGTGGAACCCGACCTTCCCCAACGTCTTCGGCCGCCTGGAGAAGGAGAGCCTGCTGGGAGTGCTGCACACCGATTTCACGCTGATCCGCGCGGGGGCCCTTCACCGGGCCAACGGCGGCTATCTGGTGCTGCCGGTGGAGGGCGTGCTCCTCAACCCCTTCGTCTGGGAAGGCCTGAAGCGCGCCCTGCGCCAGCGGGCCATCGAGATCGAGGAGCCCGGGGAGCGGATGGGCCTGATCACCACCCGCACCCTGGACCCGGAACCCATCCCCCTGAACGCCAAGGTCATCCTCATCGGCAGCCCCCTGCTTTATCACCTGCTCTACCTCTACGATGAGGAGTTCAGCGAGCTCTTTAAGGTGAAGGCGGATTTCGATATCGAGATGCCATGGGACGAGAACGGAATGCGGGATTACATCGCCCTGATCGGCACCCTGTGCCGGAAGGAAGGGCTGTGCCATCTGGATGCCAGGGCGGTGGCCCGGGTCATCGAATACGGAGGCCGGCTGGCGGAGGACCAGACCCGGCTCTCCACCCGGTTTGCGGAGATCGCCGATCTGGTGCGGGAAGCAACCTTCTGGGCCCGCAAGGCTGGCTCCTCCATCGTGACCGCCGAGCATGTCCGGCAGGCCCTGGAGGCCAAGATCTACCGCTCCAACCTCATCGAGGAGCGCATCCGCCAGCTGATCGCCGAGGGCACCCTGTTGATCGACGTGGAGGGGGCCAAGGTCGGGCAGGTCAACGGCCTCTCCGTCCTCGATCTCGGCGACTACCGCTTCGGGCGGCCGAACCGGATCACAGCCACGATCGCCCTGGGCCGGGAAGGGGTGATCGACATCGAGCGGGAAGCCCGGCTGGGCGGCCCCATTCACACGAAGGGCGTGCTGATCCTGAGCGGCTACCTCGCCTCCAAATACGCCCAGGATAAGCCTCTCACCCTCTCCGCCCGCCTCGTTTTCGAGCAGTCCTACTCCGGCGTGGAAGGGGATAGCGCCTCCTGCGCGGAGCTCTGCGCCCTGCTCTCCGCCCTGGCCGATGTCCCCATCCGCCAGGGGATCGCCATCACCGGCTCCATCAACCAGAAAGGGGAGCTGCAGGCCATCGGCGGAGTCAACGAGAAAATCGAGGGCTTTTACTACACGTGCAAGGTCAAAGGGCTCACCGGTGAGCAGGGCGTGATCATCCCCGAGGCCAATGTCCGCAACCTGATGCTCCGGGAGGAAGTCGTGGAGGCCGTCCGCGAGGGGAAGTTCCACATCTGGGCCGCCCGCACGGTGGACGAAGCCATCGAGATCCTGACCGGTGTGCCCGCTGGGGAGCGGGGGCCCGACGGGAAGTATCCGGAGGGGACGATCAACGCGCGGGTGGATCAGCGGCTGCGGGAGATGGCCGAAACGCTGCAGCGCTTCGGCCGCGAGGAGCGCCCGGAACGGAAAGAGGCCGAGGCCCGAAAAAACGAAGAGGGATCCTCGAAGGGCGAATCCGACCGGCCGCTCCAGCGGCTCCCATCCGCGGATCCGACACGCCGCGGATTTCCATCGGATCTACCCGCCGAAGACCAGCAGGAGAGGCTTTCGCCCTGACTTCTCATCGCCGCTCAAGTAGAAGGTCCGGCGTGTTCGCTCTGAATCGTTCCATATAGGGGAAGCCTCCGTGAACAAAGCCGCGCTGATCCAGCGAATCCGGGAAGAGCGGGAACGCCTTCTGAAAGCCCTCGAGGGGCTCACCCCGGAGGAGATGACCCGGGAGCCGGTGTTCGGGGAGTGGACGGTCAAAGACATCCTGGCCCACATCGCGGTGTGGCAGGGCCGTCTGATCACCGCCCTTTTCCAGCTGGAACAGGGGCGACGCCCCAAAGACCTGACCCTCTCCGAAGAGGAGGTGGATGCCCTGAACGAGCGTTTTTACCGGGAACAGAAGGATCGCCCTCTGGAGCGGGTGCTGGCCGATTTCCACGGAACCTATCAGCAACTGCTGAAGCGCCTGGAGCGCTTCTCCGACGAGGACCTCACCCGCCCCGGCCGGTTTCCAGGCGTCCCCGAGCCGCTCTGGAAGCTCATCGCTGCCGACACGTTGGAGCATGACGCCGAACACCGGGCGGATATCGAGCGATGGCGGGAGCGGAAACGGCTATGGGGATGAGAAGAAGCTTAGGCGCCTGGCCGCTCCTCCCTCTCCAGGTCGGATAGCATTTGTCGAAGCTTTGTTTTCAGAGCAGGCAAATTTTCCCGAACAATGGTCCATATGATGCCCACATCCACAGCGAAGTATTCGTGCACCACGATATTCCGGAATCCTATCACCCGCCGCCAGGGGATGTCTGGGTAGCGTTCCCGGAGGGCTTCGGGGATCTGACGGGCTGCTTCGCCGATGATTTCGAGATTGCGCACGACAGCATCCACTGTACGCTCATCTGCAGCAAACCCTTCCAGATCTAGCCCGGCTGTGTAACGTTCAATCCTGGCAATGCCCTCCAACATGTCTGCAACAAAGAGGCGCACATCCCGTTTAGACATGGATGATCTCCTCTTGCACGCTCTCCCACAGTCGGGGCTTACGTTGCAACGCTGCTTCAGTGATCAGATCTACCGGCACCCCAAGCAACGCTTCCAGATAATCGCGCAGATCCACAATTTCCCAGCCAATAGGCCGTTCGAAGGCCACCAAAATGTCCACATCGCTCAAAGGCGTGGCATCGCCACGGGCATAGGAGCCGAACACGGCCAGCCGCGCCACGCCGAAGCGCTCTCGCAGCTCGGCCTTGTGTTCGGCCAGCATGCGACGAATCTCCGCCAGGGTCTTCATGGGCTCACCACCGGATGAGGGGTTTCACCAGCTTCCACGGAGGCTTTACCGGTCCACCATGGGTGCATCTTCAAACTCCACCAATGGGAGTGCCTGCTTTAAATTTTAGCGAGATGGAGGGGAGGGTGCGCATCTCAGCTTTCCCCCAGTTCGCCTTTCCGGGCGGCCAGGGTGTTAGCCAGGGCCTCCAGGGCCCGGCTGAGGCGCACCGGATAGCGGGGAGCATCCCGCAGCGCTTTATACGGCTCGGGCAGCCGCCGGAATGCCTCCTGAAACCGCTCGCGGATCTCCGCCAGGGTGGGATGAGGCCGAAGCAAGCGTCCTCCCTCCATCACCCTCTCCAGCAGCGGAACGCCTCCCTCCACCTGCTCCTCCCGAAGGGCCAGGACGTCCTCCCGCATCTGACCGTTTTCCTCATAGAACCGGAAGACCTGCTTCGGGCCGGGGAGAGACGCCTTGCCGGGGCTGAGTTTTAACGCCGGGCGATCCTCATAGGCCACCAGCTTGTAAGCCATATCCAGCCACGGCCAATCCTCCGAGACCCCCATCCGGGTTCCCACGCCGAAGGCGTCGATGGGCGCCCCGGCGCGCACCAGCTCGTCGATGCGATATTCATCCAGGCCTCCACTGGCCAGGATCCGAACCTCCGGCAGTCCGGCCTCATCCAGGATGCGACGCACCTCGCGGCTCAGGGCGAGCAGATCCCCGCTGTCCAGACGGACGCCGATCAGGCGTCGGCCCTTCTGTTTCATCTCCAGCGCCACCCGCGCCGCCCGGCGGGCGCCCTCCAGGGTGTTGTAGGTGTCGATCAGGAAGATCGAGCGCTCCGGGAACGTCTCGGCGAAGGCCCGGAAGGCCTCCTCCTCGCCGGGAAAGGCCATGATGAACGAGTGGGCCATCGTCCCGGTGATCGGTATGCCATAGAGCTTGCCGGCCAGGACATTGCTGGTGGCCTGGAATCCGACCATGTAAGAACAGCGGGCCACCTTCAAGCCGGCATCGACCCCATGGGTCCGGCGCAGGGCGAAATCCACCACGCCGCGACCTCGCGCGGCGACGATGCAGCGGGCGGCCTTGGTGGCGATCATCGTCTGCAGGTGAATCTGATTGATCACATAGGTCTCGGCGATCTGGGCCTGGATGATCGGGGCGGTGATCTCCAGGATGGGCTCATTGGCGAACACCAGCGTCCCCTCGGGGACCGCCCACACCTCTCCGGTGAAGCGAAGGGTGGCCAGGTAATCCAGGAAGGGACGGGAGAAGATCCCGGTGGATTCCAGATAGGCCAGGGCCTCTGGGGGGAAATGGAAATCCTCCAGAAAACGCAGCACGTCCTCCAGCCCGGCGGCCACCAGAAATCCCCGTTCAGGGGGAAGATCGCGCACGAACAGGCTGAACGTGGCCTGACCCGTGACGCCATGGGCCCAGTAGGCCTGGGCCATGGTCAGCTCATAAAGATCCGTGATCAGAATGCGGTCTTCCGGTTTCACCATCGCAGGCTCCACCTTCTGAAATGGGGGCACGCAGCGTTCGATCCTGAGGAGAATCAGATGATTTCCGGCAAAAACGCCTGGCGCACGTCCTCGACCTCCGGCATCGCCCGCAGGGCTTCCAGAACCTCGGGAGGAGCGGGGGTGTCCAGATTGATGAAAGAAAGGGCCGTGCCTCCCGGCCGATCCCGGCCCAGGCGCCATTCCGCGATATTGATCCCGTGCTGCCCCAGCAGCGTCCCCACGCGGCCGATCACGCCGGGCACATCCCGGCTGCGCATGAAGAGCACCGCCCCGCGGGGCAGGGCCTCCATCGGGAAATCATCCACCTGGACGATGCGCGGTTCCCCCGCGAACAGCGCGCCCACGACCAGTCGGGTTTCCCGGGTGGAAAAAACCCGACATGCGATGGCCTGCGCGTAGGCTCCCAGGATCGGCTGGGCCGCCTCTGCGATCTGGATCCCTCGCTCCTGGGCCAGGAGGGGCGCGTTTACAAAGGTGACCTCATCCCCCAGGATCGGCGTGAGGAGACCTTTGAGGAAGGCCACCCCCAGAGGGCGAAGGGCTGCTCGTAGCTCCTCTCCGCGCACATCGATCTCGGCCCGATGGATACGCCCGCGGATCAGCTGCATCTGCAGGCGCCCGATCACCTCGGCGAGGCGCATGAACGGCGCCAGCGCGCGATAATCGGCCCCCTCGGGGAAAGGCAGGTTCACCACGTTCCGGTAATCCCGTCCTCGCAGCGCATCCAGCACCTGCTGGACGATCTGACGGCTGATCAGGCGCTGGGCCTCCCGGGTGCTGCCCCCCAGATGGGGCACAGCCACCACGCGTTCATGGGCGATCAGGGCCTGCAGGATCGGAGAGCGGGGCGGCTCCTCGCTGAAGGTATCCAGGGCGGCACCGGCCACCCGGCCGCTGTTCAGCGCCTCCAGGAGGGCTTCCTCATCCACCACCGCGCCCCGCGCGGTGTTCACCAGGTAAACCCCAGGCTTCATCTTCTCAAAGGCCTGGCGGTTGATCAGATGATGCGTTTCACGGGTCAGGGGAACATGGAGGCTGATCACGTCCGCCCGGGCGAAGAGTTCCTCCAGATCCGGGACCAGCTCGATCTGCAGGGCGGCGGCCCGCTCCTCCGGGATGTAGGGATCGAAGGCCATCACGTGCATCTCGAAGGCCCGGGCCCGGCGGGCCACCTCCGCCCCAATCCGCCCCAGGCCCACCAGGCCGAGGGTTTTGCCCGCGAGCTGGGCGCCGAGGAAACGCTCCCGTTCCCATCGCCCCTCCCGCAATGAAAGCCAGGCCGGCGGGATCTTCCGCACGAGGGCCAGGAGCAGAGCGAACGTGTGCTCGGCCACCGCGATCGTGCTGGCCCCCGGGGTGTTCATCACCAGGATCCCCCGCCGGGTGGCGGCCTCCAGATCGATGTTGTCCACCCCGATGCCGGCGCGGGCGATCACCCGCAGCCGCTCCGCCTGCTCCAGGATCCCGGAATCCAGCCGCACGCCGCTGCGCACGATCAGGGCATCGCACGTCCGAACCAGCTCCTGCAACTTTTCCGGGGAGGGTCGCCGGGCCTCCACCACCTCCACCTCAGGATCCTCCCGCAGCAGGGCGAACCCCTCTTCATCCAGAGGGTCGGTCAGCCCGATCCGCCAGCCCATAGGTGAACCTCCCGGCTGATGCGAACGAGGTTTTCCGTCAGGGTTCCATGCCTCATTTATGGGCATCGAGCCACTCCTCGATGTCGGCGAGCAGCGCCTCGATGTGGTGAGGCTGGATCTCTCCCATATGGGCGATGCGAAAGGTCTTCCCCTTCAAAGGGCCATATCCGGAGGAGATCACCTTCCCTCGAGACCGCAGGAATTCATTTAATGCGCTCACATCGATGCCCCGGGTATTGGCCACACATGTCAGCGTCCACGAGCGATAGCCGTCCTCGGCGAAGAGGCCGAAGCGTTCCATCGCCCACGCCTGGACGCGCTCGGCCATCCGGCGATGGCGCTCCCAGCGGGCTTCCAGCCCTTCCTCCAGGATACGCGCAAACTGGAGATCGGCTGCATAGAGCAGGGAGATGGCCGGCGTGGCCGGGGTCTCCCCTCGATCCGCGTAGCGAACCAGGGTGAGCAGGTCGAAGTAATAGCCTCGATGGGGGACTTCCTTCGCCTTCTCCAGCGCCCGCTCAGAGACCGCGCAGAAGGCCAGCCCGGGCGGCAGGGCCAGGCATTTCTGCGAGGAAGTGAGCACGAAGTCCAGACCCCAGGCATCGGTCTCCAGCGGAGCCCCGCCCAGCGAGGAGACCGCATCCACCAGGATCAGCACCTCGGGGAAGGTCTGGCGCACCGCCCCGGCGATCTCCCGGAGCGGGTTCATCACCCCGGTGGAGGTCTCGTTGTGCACCAGGGTGATCGCCTCGACATCCGGATGATCCTCCAGCGCCGCCACCACCTGCTCGGGGCGGATCCCCTTTCCCCATTCGATGGAGACCGGAACGGCCTCTTTGCCGTTGGCCAGGGCGACCTGATACCAGCGCTCTCCGAAGGCGCCATTGATCAGGCACAACACCTTGCGGCGCACCAGGTTGCGCACGGCGGCCTCCCATAGACCGGTGCCCGAAGCGGCGATGAAGAAGACCCGTCCGCGAGTGCGGAAGATGGCCTGCAGGCGGGGGAGGATCCGCTCGAAGAGAGCTGTGAACTCCCGGCTCCGGTGGCCGATCATCGGCCGGGCCTGAGCCCGCGCGATCTCCTCCGGAACGTAGGTGGGGCCTGGGATGAACAGCATGGGAGCCTGCTCCATCGCACACGCCTCCCGAGAGGTTAAAGGGGAACATGGAGGGCCATCGGCCTCAGGGCATGCTCGCCCATGCCCGCAGGAACCGCTCGTGGCGCTCGGGATCCCGAAAGCGCGCCCGCCCATCCCGGAACGCTTGCAATCCCTCGCGGAGCACGGCCTCGGCCGGCGTGCCCTGCAGCCGGCGCGCCCGCTCCGGCGAGAGGGCCAGCGGGAGAACCGGCGCGAGGCGATCGCAGGCGATATAGACATCGGCGGATTCGGCGATCGCAGGTCGGTGGAACACCCCACCGAACCCGACGAAGAGATGAACCATGGGGCGGGCAAGGAGATCGGTCGCACCGTCCCCCACCAGCATCAGCCGTCGGCCCGGGGCCCGAAACCCCGAGAGGAGACGTGCTTTGCCATCCTGATGGAGAAGCGGAGAGGGCTCCACCCCGGCCACCGGTCCTTCCTCCCCCTGCCACCATGCGCCGGCGAACGGATCATAGCGGACGCGAACCGCGTGGACGCGCTGGGGAGGGATCCCCAGAAGCCATCCCAGCCCTCGCACCGCCTCCTCCAGTCCGCTGCTCAGGAGATGAACAGCGATCCCACCGACATGGAGGGCCTGAAGGACCTGAGGGGCGTCGGGGATCAGGTTCTCCCGGTAAATCCGGACCAGGCGGCGGATCTCCGCCCGGGTGGGACGGATCAGGGCGAGGCGCTGCTCATACACCGCCTCCAGAGGCAGACGGCCCGCCATGGCGGCTTCCGTAAGGGCCGCCACGATCGCCTCCTGGCCCCGCAGCCGGGCCAGCTCCACGATCCCCTCCACCCGCACCAGGGTCCCATCGCAATCCAGAAAAACATGGGTGCACGAAACCCAGCGCGCCGGCCCCTCCCTCATTCCCCTGGCTCCGTGAAAGATTTCCCAAGATTATACCGCAAGTCGCAAATCGATGGGGTTGTTGCCGCAAGCTTCGCTATGGGGCGGTTGTCTCCTCCCCTCCTGGCTCCTCAGGTGATGGGGAGGAGAGAGGAAAAGAGATGAAGGGGTTCGCTGGAAATCCAGATTGTGAGGTAGAGTAAAAGTAAACATAGAAGACTCATGTCCTGCGGATTTCTGCGCTTCTTCTCCCCCATCGGAAGGAGGTTGATGATGGAAGCCATTCATCCAGGGCTGCGCTTTGTCCGCTATGAAGATTTCCGCCGGTGGGCGGAGAGCCAGCCCGGCTACTGGATCCTGGTTCGGGGGGTGCCGATGCCCAGCCCTTCTCCTTCCCGCATCCATCAGTTGCTTTCCTTGCGCTTCGAATTGCTCCTGGTAGAGGCCGTGCTTCAGCGGGGGCTTGGGGAGGTTTATGACGCGCCGCTGGACGTGAAGCTCTCCGAGGACACCGTATATCAGCCGGACTTGATGGTGGTGCTGCGAGAACATCAGGATCGATTGCGGGAGACCCACATTGAGGGAGCGCCGGATCTGATCGTGGAGATCCTCTCGCCCTCCACAGCACGGATGGATCTGTGGGAGAAACGGCTGGATTACGAGGCGGCCGGTGTGCAGGAATATTGGGTGGTGGATCCGGACAGCCGAACAGTGGAGCTCTATGTGCGCGAAAGGGGACGCCTGATCCCGGTAGACCGGGCGCGGGGGGCCGGAGAGCTGCGCAGCCGTTTGCTCCCTCATCTGGTGGTGGATGTAGGACGGCTGTTTGAAGGATTGTGACCACTGGCGTCACGCCGCGAACTCCTCAGGCCCTTCCTCCCGGCAGCCTGTTGGAAGGAAAAAGGGGGAAGGACGATTCACCCCTCCGGGATCCGGGTGGCTCGCATCCTGAAGGAATAACCGGACAGCGCGCTATTCTTCGGCTGCCAGGCGCACCACCATCTTGAAGATATCGGACTCCGTGATGATCCCGACCACGCGGCCGTTCTCCACCACGGGCAGGCCGCCGATCTTGTGCTCCAGCATCAGGCGCGCCGCCTCGTAGATCGGCGTATCGGGCGTGACCGTGATGACTTTGCGGGTCATGATCTTGTCCACCGTGAGGCGGGCCAGGAGATAGTTGAGCTCGAAGATGCTCAAGGAGGTCGCATCTGAAGGGGAGGCCTCGCGCACATCCCCCAGGGTGATAATCCCCACCAGATGGCCGTTCTCATCCACCACCGGCAGGCGGCGGATGCGTTTCTCCTTCATGATCTGATGGGCCTCCGGCAGGGTCGTGCGCGGGGAGATGGTGATGGGATTCGGGGTCATCCAGTCCCGCACCTTGTATTGCTTGAGGACGCTGGCCATGGAAGACCTCCAGGCGCAGGATTCTCCATTCAGTATAACACATCACTCTGAAAACACAGGGCTTTCTCGGTAGTCGCTCCAGGAAATCGTGACGGTCGTTTCGCCCGGGCTGATGGACTCCGCCCTTGTTTCCTCATACGGCGCAGGCCGCCTCCGGCTAAGAGGAGGGTGGGGAGACGTCGGCCGGCGAGGGATGGTAGTGGCCTTCGATCCACACCTCGCCATGAGAGCCGATCTCCTTCTTCCAGACGGGGACGATCTCCTTGAGACGATCGATGCCATAGCGGGCGGCCTCGAAGACGCCCTCATGGCGATGTCCAGAGGAGACCGCCACAGCTACCGTGATCTCTCCGACTTCCATGCGCCCTACGCGCTGCACCATGGCGATGCCGTGAATCAGCGGCCAGCGCTCCCGGATCTCGGCCGCGATCTGGCGCATCTTGGCCTCGGCCATCGGCCGATAGGCCTCGTATTCCAGGAACTCCACCCGCCGATCTCCCTCCTCGCCCCGCACGACCCCGGTGAACAACGCCACGGCTCCGGAGCGGGGAGTGATCACCGCCCGCACCAGGGCGTTCAGGTCGATAGGCCCGGTCGTGAGGGCCACAAGCTCCGGCCGCACAGGATCCCCATCCCCTCCGCTGACCGGCGGGAACAGGGCGACCTCATCTCCCGAGCGCAGACGGTCCTCGGGGAAGGCGAACTCATGGTTGATGGCCACAACAGCGGAGGGGAGATAGGGCTGAAGGGCCGGATACGTCTCCCCGACGGCCCTCAGAAGATCCGCTACCGAGGCGCCGTCCGGAAGCCAGACGGAGATCTGCTCCCGGCCGGCGCGGTCCTTCAAGGTGGCAAACAGACGGATCTGCACCTCCATCGCCGTTTCCTCCAGACCCCGAAACCGCGAAGATATGGTTAGGGGTCGCGCAGCCGGGCCGAAATCCAGAGCGCGGGATGCCCATTCTCCTCAAAGCCCTCAGAGGAGGAACGATCTTTATCCTCACGGTTCCAGAACCAGATCGCCGCTTTTCCCGCCGTGCTTCTCGATCAGGCGGATGTTGGTCAATCGCATACGCCGATCCATCGCCTTGGCCATATCGTAGATCGTCAGCGCGGCCACGGTCACAGCGGTGAGCGCCTCCATCTCCACCCCAGTGCGGGCCACGGTTTCCACCTGCGCGGTGATCTCCACCCATGGGAGCGGATGCGCTTCATCCGGCTCCCGGAGGGCGAAATCGACCAGAACCCGGGTGAGGGGCAGAGGATGGCACAGGGGGATGAGCTCGGGGGTGCGCTTGGCGGCCATGATGCCGGCAATGCGGGCGGCCGCCAGCACGTCCCCCTTCGGAAGGCTGCCCTCCCGGATCGTCGCCATGGTTTCCGGCGCCATCCACACCTCTCCCCGGGCGATGGCCACCCGATGGGTCTCGGGTTTCTCCCCCACATCCACCATCCGCGCCCGGCCGTGCTCATCCAGATGAGTGAGCATCCCATCCCTCCGCATGCCGGAGAGTCAGGCGCAAGGTCCCGCCAAGCCGGCGGTCCTAAAAGTCCACCATCTTCCCCTCATAAGCATACAGCATCAGGTGCTCGATCTCCTCAGCCGTCGGGGATCGGGGATTGGTCAGCGTGCTGGGGTCCGCCAAGGCGTATTCCACCAGGGTCGGCAGATCCGCCTCGAAATCATCCCGGGGGATCCCGCAGGCGGCAATGGTCTGGGGCTGCTCCAGCGTTTCGAGCAGCTCCAGAACCGCCCGGGAGAGCTGGAAAGCGGCCTCGGGGCCGTTCGGGCTGGGCCAGCCGATGGCCTGCAAGAGATCCATATAGCGATCCGCCGCAATCCGCGCGTTGAACTCAACTACGTAAGGAAGGAAGAGGCCCACCGCCCGGCCGTGGGGGATATCAAAGCGCGCTCCCAGCGCATGACCCAGGCTGTGCGCCAGGCCGACCAACGCGTTCCCAATGCCGATCCCCGCCATCGTGGCCGCCAGGTGCATCTGGGCTCGGGCTTCCGGATCCCCCGCCCCCTTTTGATAGGCCCGGGGGAGATAGGTGAAGATCAGGCGGGCGGCGTGCAGACACATCGCATCGCTGAAAGGGCTCCGCCATGTGCTCACGTAGCCCTCCACCGCATGGGTCAACGCGTCCATTCCCGTATCGGCGGTCAGGCGGGGCGGCATGTGCATCACCATGGCTGGATCCACGATTGCGATATCGGGCATGCTCTCACGGGATCCCACTCCCAGCTTGCGCCGTGCCTCCGGGTCCGTCAGGACCATCGCCCAGGTTGCCTCCGAGCCCGTCCCGCTGGTGGTGGGGATGGCGATCAAACGGGCACGCCGCCGCAGGCCCAGGGGCTCCATCGGGCTGATGGCCAGCGGATCCAGATCCGGCCGCTCGAACAGCACCCAGATCGCCTTGGCCGCGTCGATCACCGACCCCCCGCCCACCGCCACGATCCAGTCCGGGTTGAAAGCGCGGATCACATCCGACCCCATCCGGACCAGATGGATGGTGGGGTTCGGCTCCACCGCGTCGAAGACGTGGACCTCGAATCCAGCGCGGCGCAACCGATCCTCCACAGGCTTGACCAGGCCCAGACGCCGAACCTGGGAATCCGTGATCACGAAGGCACGTCGCCCCTCGAGCTGCTCGAGGTAAGAGAGGGCATCCTCGCCGAATACGATCTCCGGGGTTTTGAAGAACCACATGGACTTCAACCTCATTCACAGATCTTCGCAGGAGCCTGGGGGAGATTTTCCCAAGCCTTCTTTAAGCGATGAAATCCGTGGGCACGCGGGTGCAACAGAGCACCAGCTCCTTGGCCGCCCGCACGTTCCGCATGATGTTCACCATGTTCCCCCTCAACTTGATGCGACCGGTGACCAGCGCCTGGATCGGATCCAGCTTCCCCTGGATGACCTGCTTCCATACGGAATAAGGCGCGGACATCCGGTAAGCCGGGTTCCGGATGGATTCGTCGGTTACCTCAAAGGCCTCCCGACACTGGCCGTGCCACAGATCCATATACAGCACCACCGGCTTCGTCAGAGGACCTTCGGGCTCCACCACGAAATAGAAATCCCCTTCCCAGTTCTTCGCCGCCTCCGCATAGCCCGGACTTCGATTGACTTCCCCCATCAGAGCTTTGATCCATGCATCGGATGGGAAGAGAATCCCCATCGGACAACCTCCTCTGGGTGCTACGGCCGAAATCGATGGAAGATGGAGCACGGGGTTTCCGGCCCCGCCGAATTCTTTACTCCTCCCCACCTTGGGGCCCAAGGGCGCCATCCCGGGAATTTACGCCTTTTCCCTGGCCGCCTCGCGCTCCCGACGGGCTTGCTCAATGATGGCTTGAGCGATATGGGGAGGAACTTCCTCATAGTGGCTGAACGCCATGCGGAACACCCCGCGCCCCTGGGTGAGGGAGCGCAGCTGGGTGGCGTAACGCTGCATCTCCGCCAGCGGGGCGAGAGCGATGATCACGCTCTTATCTCCCTGTTGCTCGATCCCCTGCACCCGGGCCCGGCGGGTGTTCAGATCGCTGATCACATCCCCGGTAAACTGCTCGGGCACAATAATGGTGAATTGCATGATCGGCTCCAGGAGCACTGGGCCCGCCTGCTGGAACGCCAGCTTGAAGGCCTCGCGCCCGGCGATCTGGAAGGAGATATCGTTGGAGTCCACCGGATGCTCCTTGCCATCGTAAACCGCCACCCGCACATCCACAATGGGATACCCGGCCAGCAACCCCTGCTCCATCACGCTCCGGATCCCCTTCTCAATCGAGGGGGCGAAGTTCGAGGAGATCGCCCCGCCGAAGACCTCCCACACGTATTCGAAGCCGCCATCCCGCGGTAGGGGTTCGATCCGCAAATGAACCTCCCCGAACTGCCCCGCGCCCCCGGTCTGCTTCTTGTGACGATACTGGGCCTTCGCCACTTTGGTGATCGTCTCCCGATACGGAACCCGGGGGACACTGGTCACGATCTCCACGCCAAATTTCGTGGAAGCCCGCCGGACCGCCACATCAATGTGGGTATCTCCCATGCCCTCGAGGATGGTCTGATGCGTGGAAGGCTCCTGGCGGAGGTGAAGGGTCGGATCCTCCTCGCACAGGCGCTGAAGCGTGGGGATCAATTTGGCCGAATCCGCCTTGGTCTTGGGCTCCACTGCCACCGCATACAGCGGCGTCGGATAGATCGGTGGGGCGATCCGAACCGGATGGCTGCGGTCGCACAGGGTATCCCCATGGCCGGTGACATTCAGCTTCGGCACCGCCCCGATATCGCCCGCCACCAGCTCCGGAACAGGGATCTGCTCCTTCCCCCGCATCACAAAGATTTGAGCCAGCCGCTCGTCCTGGTTCCGGTTCACATTGAAAAGGTGGGAGTTGGAACGCACCGTGCCCCGGAAGACCCGGAAGTAGGCGAGCTTCCCCACAAAGGGATCCGCCGTGATCTTGAACACGTAAGCCACGGTCGGGCCCGTGGGGTCTGGCTGAACAATCTCCGGCTGTCCATTGGAGACAGGGAGCGCTTCGACCGGCCGAGCCTCCAGCGGCGAAGGGGCCAGCTGAACCAGGAGGTCCAGCAAGGGACCCACGCCGATGGTCGATAGCCCGGCCGCGCATGCTACCGGGACGATGCGCCCGGCGAGGAAACCCGCCTTCAATCCCCGTCGGATCTCCTCTTCGGTCAGCTCGCCGCTCTCCAGATACTTCACAATCAGCTCATCATCCGCCTCCGCCGCGGCTTCCATCAGGCGCATCCGGGCCTCTTCCGCCTCCTCCCGCAGGCCGGCGGGGATCTCGCCGATCTCGCCGCGCGGACCCCGCCGGGCCTTCATGGCGATGAGATCCACCACCCCCTCAAACGCGGCCTGGCTGCCGATGGGAAACTGAATGGGAACGAAATTGGCCTTGAAAACGCGGCGCAGGCTCTCCAGGGCGTTCTCGAAATTCGCGTTATCCCGATCCATCTTGCTGATGACCGCGATACGCGGCAACCCTCGTTCCTCCAGCGCCGCCCATGCCTGTTCGGTGCCCACCTCCACACCCGCCACGCTATCCACGACCACCAGCGCGCAATCGGCCACATGAACCGCGCTCTTCATCTCGCCGACGAAATCCAGATAGCCTGGTGCATCCAGAAGATTGATCTTGCGGCCCGACCATTCCACAGGAATGAGGGAAGCGTAAATGGAGAGACGACGGCGGATCTCTTCCTCATCGAAGTCGGAGACGGTGTTGCCCTCCTCCACACGGCCCATACGGGTGGTCGCCCCGCTCAGGAACAACATCGCCTCCACCAGCGTGGTCTTGCCTGAACCGTTATGACCCACCAGCACAACATTGCGGAGGTCCTCGGTCCGGTAGACTTTCATCGCGCCTCCCCCTGATTGAGGATGACTGCGGATCCGCTCATCCGAGCGGGAGGAGCCTCGCGTCCCCGAAGCGCTTTCATAAGCCAGCGAAGCCGGTTCAACCATCCTCTCCACACAGATGCCCCGCTCCACAACTTCAATTATAGCCGCGCGATCGGCTGTCGGAACATCTTTCCCGGCGACCCCCTCCAGCAAAAAGGAGGGAAGAATCCCTTGCAGATCAGGGGCCATCTTCGGCAGCCCCCTATCCTCGAGAATCCCCCAGCGGACAAAGCATCCCCCTCCGTCTTCAGCGGATGGCTAATGGATTCGATCCGCCTGCTGGAGACGACGAAGCAGCCGTGTCTCCAGATCCTCTTCCGGTCCCGGTGGACCCAGGGCATCCTGATGCCGGCGGATCAGGGCGACGGTAAGGGGATCACACCCGACTTCCATGGCCCACGCGGCCCCGATCTCGGGATGAGCCCGATAACGCCGCACCCGATTCATCCAGCATCGGAGGATAGGCCATCGGAAACACCCGGAACGATCGGGCTGGATCCCCACGGCTTCTCCCAGAACGATCAGCGCCCGCTCCCACGGCGTGAGCGGCGCCGCCGCCTTCCCTACATCGTGCAACAACGCCGCCTTCAATAGAGCCGGGTGCGTCTCCCCCCAGGCCATCAGGGTGCGCAGAACCGCCAGGCTGTGCCGCTGATCCCCCGGGGCCATCCGCCAGAACAGCGCTTGGGCTTCCGGAGGCAGGATCCGCGCCACCAGCGCCCGGTCTTCCTCCCGAATCCGGGCCGTGATCGCCCACCCGAATTGCCGGATGCGATACACCCACCGGCACACAGGCTCCCCTCCAAAGATCGGTCCTTTGCCTTCTATGATCATACATAAGGAGTGGATCCTTATAACCTGGAAGCCCGAGGGATCCCATTGGACTCCCCAAGGAGGGGAAGGCGATGAACCCGCTCAAATACGATGATGCGGATCGCCCGCCTGGAGGAGATGCGGGGAGTGGAAAAAGGGGAAGAGGTGGGCATCGCCCGCGCCGGGCGGCCGGTGGCCCGGTTGGTGCCCCTGCCGCCCCCGCGACGCCTGGGCCTGTTGCGGGGTCGTCTCGCCGTTCCTGAGGACTTCGATGCGCCCCTGCCTGAGGAGGTTCTGGCCGCGTTCGAGGGAGGGGGGTGATGCGCCTGCTTCTGGACACGCACGTGCTCCCCTGGGCCCTGGCGGAGCCGGAACGGCTGCCTGCACGTGTGCAGGAGTGGCTGGTATCGCCTGCAAACGATGTCCTGTTCAGCGTGGCCAGCATCTGGGAAATCGCCATTAAGGCCCAGATCGGCCGTCTCTCCCTCTCGGTTACAGTGGAGGAAATTATGGGGGCCGCGCGGGCCTCGGGCTTTCAGGAACTGCCCGTTCGCGCCGTGCACGCAGCCCCAGTGGGCTCATTGCCCCTGCACCACCGCGATCCGTTCGACCGCATCCTGGTGGCCCAGGCCATCACCGAGCCTGCCCGGCTGTTGACCGTGGACCCCATGCTGGCCCGATATTCGGAACTGGTGGAGGGGATCGCCTGAGTCCGGCAAAACCCTCCTGGTGGGCAAGAGCGCCCACCCCATAAACCATGCGATCCCCGTGGTAAAGCGCAGCGACCGCCTGAGCGCGCCTCAGGGTTAGATCCGCTCGTTCCAGCGGAGAGATCAACCCCCTACCGACGCGCCTCCCCCCTCTCCAAGCGAACCCGCTGTTTTTTCGAACAGCTCCCCACCCCTTGACATGGAACAAATGTTCCGATAAGATTTGGGAAAACTTGGGATATATTTTGGGATATGGGAGGCTCGGCATGACGCGGAGGCGCCGATCGCGGGTCCGACGGGATCTTCGCCAGGAGATCCTCCACTTTATCGCCCGATGGTATCAGCAGGAAAGAACCTATCCGACCGTTCGGGAGATCCAGAAGGGATTGAAGATCTCCTCACCCTCCGTGGTGGACTATTATCTCCGCCAGCTGGAGAAGGATGATCTCATCGTTCGGGTGGGCCGGCGCTCTCGGGGGATCCGTCTCCGACAATGGCCGGATGGCCTGGCCCCGGTAGAGGATATGATCTTCATCCCCTTCATGGGATCGATCGCCGCCGGCGAGCCGATCCCCCATCCCGATGCGGAGCCCCTCGCCTGGATCCGGATCCCCCGCCCATGGCTTGCCAATGGGAACGGGCTGTTTGCCCTTCAGGTTCATGGGGACTCCATGATCGATGCCCTGATCGGCGATGGGGATCTGATCATCGTGCAGCCTACGCCCGAGGTGAAGGACGGAGAAATGGCCGTGATCTGGTTAACGGACCGCCACGAGACCACACTGAAGTATGTGTATCGGGAAGGAGATCGCATTCGCCTGCAGTCGGCTCATCCAATCATGAGCCCCTTCGATGTGCCGGCAGAAGTGGTTCAAATCCAGGGGAAGGTGATTCAGGTGCTCCGGAGCCTGAACGGCATCCCGCTCCCCCTGGAAAAATAGAATAAGGTTATAATTGCGCCTTGTAATCTGCCCAGAGGTGGATTCATCCATGGTTCTCGCGGATCTCGTTTTCCCGAAGGCGCTGCGCCGGAGCCGGGCGCAGCAGCTTGCGGCGGATGTCCTCCTGATCCTGGGCGGCAGCCTGTTCACCGCCCTGATGGCCCGGATCGCCATCCCCCTGCCCTTCACCCCTGTCCCCATTACCGGCCAGACCCTGGCCGTGCTGCTCACCGGCGCCGCGCTGGGAAGTCGACGGGGAGCCCTCAGCATGGCCGCTTATGTTCTGGAAGGCAGCCTGGGCCTGCCGGTCTTCGCCGGGGGAGCGGCCGGCCTGAAGCGGCTGACAGGACCCACCGGGGGATACCTGGTCGGCTTCATCGCCGCTGCCTTCGTCACCGGGTGGCTGGCAGAACGAGGCTGGGATCGCCGACCCCTCTTAGCGGCCCTGGCGATGCTCATCGGGAACGCCGTGATTTACCTGTTCGGCCTCCCATGGCTCGCGATGTTCCTCGGAGGCTTCCTCGGCCCGAAAGGGGCCCTGGCCCTGGGATTGCTGCCCTTCATCCCCGGCGATTTGCTGAAACTCTTCCTGGCCACCCTCCTTCTACCCTCCGCGTGGGGGGTGGTTCGAAACATCCGGCGGGAGCGATGAGCCAGGACTGCGCATCGTAGGGGCGCACGGCCGTGCGCCCCTACCGCCGCTATGCCCCTCTCCGAACGATTGAAAAGCAGTCCGAACCGCCCATGGGATCCGCAAAGAACACACCCCCCTACGAGAAGATCACGGAAGCGCTCCTTCACTGGTATGGAGTGAACCGTCGGGACCTGCCCTGGCGTCGCCGGCGCGATCCCTATGCCATCTGGGTGGCCGAGGTGATGCTTCAGCAAACCCGGGTGGAGACGGTGATCCCCTACTATGAGCGCTTCCTCGCCCGCTTCCCCACGTTGCAGGATCTGGCCGCCGCGCCGATGGAGGAGGTGCTGAAGGCCTGGGAGGGGTTGGGATATTACGCCCGGGCGCGGCATCTGCATCGCGCGGCCCGCATGCTGATGCAGGAACATGGAGGGTCTTTCCCTCAAACGCTCCCAGAATGGCGCCGTCTGCCCGGGGTTGGCGCTTACATCGCTGCCGCGGTCCTCAGCATCGCCTTTGGGCAGGATCTCCCCGCCATCGATGGGAACGGGGTGCGGGTGCTGGCGCGGCTCTTCGCGGTGGCGGAGGATCCCCGACGGCCGGAGGGCCGACGTCGGCTGCAGGCCCTGGCGGAACGACTTCTCCCGCGCGGCCAGGCTGGGGATTTCAATCAGGCGCTGATGGATCTGGGGGCCACCCTCTGCACGCCAAAGGCACCGCGCTGCCTAACGTGTCCCCTCCAGGCCTTCTGCGCGGCCTTCCACCAGGGGGATCCGGAAGCGTTTCCCATCCGGGCCCCTCGTCGACCCCTTCCCCATTACGACGTGACCGCGGGGGTGATCCAGGATGGCGATCGCGTGCTGATCGCCCAGCGCCCACCGGAGGGCATGCTGGGCGGGTTGTGGGAATTCCCGGGCGGCAAGGTGGAGCCCGGGGAAAGCATGGAGGAATGCCTGAAGCGGGAACTCCGGGAGGAGCTGGGGATCGAGGTGGAGGTGCTGGAGCCGATGATGACCATCCGGCATGCCTACACCCACATGCGCATCACGCTCCATGTCTTCCGGTGTCGATGGGTCGGGGGGACCCTCCGGCCCGCAGGCTGCGCGGATGCCCGATGGGTCCGGATCGAAGAGCTGGATCGCTACCCCTTTCCGAACACGGATCGCCAGATCGTGGAGCGGCTGAAAGAAGAGAAGAATGGAGAATAGGACCGTCAGGCCAGGTGCCCTCATGAGGATCCCATCGGGGCTGGGCAGGGCGCATTCGGCGCCTCGCCCAAGCCCCTTAAATCCCATCACAGGGTCATGTCGGAAAGCGGGAGCGAACCCAGCGGGGTTCCGGTCTCATTCGCCCAGGGATCGATCGCAAACTTGAACCCCTGACGTCGCTCCATCCGTTCGAAGGCCTCCAGCAGACGTGCAAGCGGGAGCTCCCCGCTGATCAGATGCTCCACGGGCACCCGCCCGGCGCTCAGGAGGCTTAACGCCGCGCGAACGAACCGGGGGTGATGATGGAAAACGCCCCGCAGGGTGAGCTCCTGGTAGTGCAGGCGGGCTGTATCAAAGGAAGCCCGCGTGCCCACCGGGCACCCGCCGAATAGAATCACCCGCCCGCCCGGCCGCACCGTGTCCGCAGCGGCCTCCCACGCCTCTACGCGCCCCACCGCCTCGATCACAACATCCGGCAGCTCCCCGAGGGCCTGTTGAAGCGCGGCGCGGACATCCTCCCGGGAATCCAGAGGGAGATCCACCCCGATGGCTCGCGCAGCCTCCCGACGCTCGGGATGGGGATCGGAAAGGGCTACCCACGCCCCCCGGGATTTGGCCAGGTGGGCCAGCATCAGCCCCAAGGAACCCCCACCCATCACCAGGACAGTGGATCCGGGTTCGATCTCCGCCGCCTCGATGCCGCGCAGGGCGCACGCCAGAGGCTCCACCAGCGCCGCAACCGCCGCAGACAGGTGATCGGGAATCGGATACAGATTGACCCGGACAATCGGCGCGGGGATCCGGGCATACTGGGCGAAGGCGCCGAAGAAGAAGGTGAGGTTCGGGCACAGGCTGAATTCCCCTCGCTGACAGAACCGGCAGGAGCCACACGGCGCGGAATTGGCGGCCACCACCCGCATCCCTGGACGGAAATCCAGCACGCCTTCCCCGACCGCAACGACCTCCCCGGCCACTTCATGGCCGAACAGGGAAGGCAGCGACCCCAGAGCCGGATGATGCCCCCGGCGGAAGATCTTGAGATCCGTGCCGCATGTAAGGGCGCGCTCCACCCGGAGAATCACCTCGCCCGGCCCAGGCTCCGGCACAGGGATCTCCTCCAGCCGCAGATCCCCTGGCCCATACAAACGCGCTGCCACCATCCGTTCTGCCATCGGATCCCTCCTGCGTATTTCCCATCAATTTAACAGGAGCGTTAAAATAGCTCAAGCGATCTGTCCGAATGGAGGCGCACGCAATGAGCGATCCCGCGGTTCGAGAGCTGCTGGGAACCGGCCGCCGGATCCCCTTTCATCCAGAGCGATTCCGATGGGAGGGAATTGAGCCGCAGGCCTATAAATTCAACCTCGGAGAGGAACGAGGGTTCGGCTGGCGGGGGGTGACCCGGTTCATTATCGGTGGCCCTCCCGAGGCTCCATGTCGATTCCAGCTTCGATACTTTGAGCTGGCTCCGGGGGGCTACTCCAGTCTGGAGAAACATCAGCATATCCACTTCATCATCGTCATCCGGGGTCGAGGCAAGGCCCTGGTGGGCCCCGAGGTGTTCGAGGTGACCCCCTTCGATGTGGTCTACGTGCCCCCTGAGGTGCCTCATCGCTGGATCAACGATAGCGACGAGCCCTTCGGCTTCCTGTGCCCGGTGGACGCGGAGCGAGATCCGCCGCGGCCGGTGGATGAGGACGAGTGGCGGGCGCTGAAGCGGAATCCGATCACCGCTCCTTATGTGTTCTGATCAGAATCCAGCGATCCGACCCCTCTCCCTACCCGAGGCCTGGAGCACGCTCCGCTTTGGGGCCGCGGGGGCGCCTTCAGCGCCCCCGCGGCCCCCGAAAGTCCCCCGGAAGATCGGAAGACGCCAGCGGCACCACCCTGGCTTAAATGAAATCGTGAATGCGGTGCTTGAGGGCGTAAGCCGCCGCCTCCACCCGGTTGGAGACGCCCAGCTTATCCAGGATGATGCTGACATAGTTCCGCACGGTCTTCTCGGTCAGAAAAAGCTCCTCTGCGATCTCTTTGTTGGTCTTGCCCTCTGCGATGCGGGCCAGGATCAATCGTTCCCGCGGCGTGAGATCTTTGAAGGCATCCGCCTGAGCCGCCCGCGCCCGCTGCCGGAATTGCTCCAGCACCTTACGGGTGACCGCAGGATCCAGGATGGCCTCGCCTCGAGCCAGAGCTTCCAGAGCCTCCATGAGCTCCCGGCTCCCCGCCCGCTTCAAAACATATCCAGAGGCCCCCGCCTCGATCGCCCGCACAATGAACTCTTCATCCGGATAGGCCGTCAGGATGAGAACCCGAACACCGGGGAATCGCTCCGTGATCTCTCGGCAAACCTCCAGGCCATCCCGATCCGGAAGGCGAACATCGAGGATCACCAGGTCAGGACGCAGGCGCTCCACCAGCACGAGAGCCTGCGCCCCGTTCTCCGCCTCCCCCACCAGCTCGAAATCCGGCCGGCTCTGCAGCAGCAATCGCAACCCCAGCCGGACGACCTCATGATCATCCACCACCAGGAGCCGCAGCCGCCTCATCCTTTGCGCTCCACCGGCAACTCCAGCCATACCGTCGTTCCCTCTCCCGGCTGACTCTCAATACGCAGGACCCCTCCCAGCAGCCGCGCGCGCTCCTGCATGGTCCGCAAGCCCATCCCCACTGGATGATCCGGGCGCATTCCCACCCCTTCATCACGAACCCCGATCCGCAGGCGGCCATCTTCCATCCGGGCCTCCAGGAGCGCCCGACGGACGCGCGCGTGACGGATCACGTTGCTGAACGCCTCGGTCAGGATAGCCGCCAGATGAGCCGCCTGCTCGGGCTCCAGGGTCAGATCCGGAACCTCAATCCGCGCCTCGATATCGATGAGGCTCCGGAAGCGGGGATCCCGAATGATCTCCTCCAGCAATGAGCGCAGATGCCCGGGCCGGGAGATGCCCTGCAAGGTCAAAATGTAAAGCCGGATGTCTTCGATCGCTCGGTTCAGAGAGATCAGGATTCGATCCAGAACCTCGCTCATCGGCGCACTGGAGGTGCACTGTTCGCGCAGGACCTCCGCGAGCAGCCCAGCAGCATAAATTTGCTGGAGAACACGGTCATGGAGGTCCCGCCCGATCCGCTCCCGCTCCAGGGCGAGGATATTCGCCCGCTCCATCTCCTCCAGCCGGCGATCGATTTCCACCTGGAAAACTTCTATGGAACGGAGGAGGGCGATCAGCAGGATCAGGCCCAGAATGGAACGCCAGACCGGCATCGGGACTCCCACAGCCTGGAACACCACGTCCTCATTGAGCAGATTCCCCGGGAAAAAGGGCACGGCGGGCCCCAGGAGCCCCCCCGCGATCCCATATCCTGCCATCGCCAGCCCGGCGATCCGGAGGGTTCGGAAGATATCCGGCAGATCCAGCGGGGCAATATGGCGATGAGCGTGGACCCGAAGGCCATAAGCGGCCAGCAACCCGCCCGGGAGCCCCAGGCTATAGCGTGCCATGGCGGAAGCAGCAGCATGCCAATCCGTGATCTCCGGGATCAACGCGAGGCCGATGTAGAAGGGGCCTAACAACCACACCAGGAACACCCCTGCAGGAAGCCAGAAGGCCCAACGCCATGGGGAAGGCAGAGGGCTAAGCGTCGCGACCCCGAACTGGAACAAGCAAAGGAAGGAGAGCGCCAGGAGAAACACCTGGGCGATGTGCAGCAGCTTGATCAGAAAGGCGGGCAGGTAGGTCGCCTGGATGGGAATAAACACATCGCCCCACTCATGGAGACCGTGCAGGAGCCCGAAAAGCGCCAACCAGGGGAGCGCCTGCGCCAGCCGCAGCCGGCTGTGGCGCAGGCTTTGAACAGCCAGGATCACCCCCATCGTAAAGAAGACCTGGCCATAAATGGAATACAGGATGACCCGATTGGTCATAAAAAAGGTCTGCAAGGCCTCGCGCACCTCATCCTCCCTTGGATCTTTGAAGAGAGGCAGATCGCCTTTCCCCGTGACCCTTCGGGCCGTGAGGAGGGGGAGAAAAAGTCCAGGTCGCAACCTTACGCGGAGCGAGCCCTTCGACGCAGCCAGCGCCGCATCAACGCGCGGCGCACATACTTGCGGTAAAGCAGGCCGATCAGCGTCTGGATCCGATGATGAAGCTCCCGGAAGCGCCCGATACGCTCGGCATCGGTGTCCAGATCCCCCACCAGCGGAGCGTAAAGCGATATATCATGGCGGACCTGGGCGCGAACCAGCTTCACATAGAAAGCCAGGTTCTGACACGTGATCCCCATGGCCTCGAGGTCCCGCACTACCCGCATCAGCGCCACATCCTCCAGATTGTAGCGCCGTTCTTCACCCGAGCTCCCATCCGGCAGAAGGCCCAGGGCCTCCATCCGGCGGAGTTGCTCCATGGAGATCCCCGCCCGTCGAGCGGCTTGCTCGGCCGTCAGCGCAGCAAACTTCCCCCCCTCGGATTCCTGCAGTACTTGCAGCAGCGCCTCCACCGCACCCAGGTTCAGCGCCGGGTCCTCTTCCAGACGGTCCAGCAACGCCCGCACCACGGGAAGGGGAAGCCGATGGCGCGCCCGCAGGCTCAGGATCAGAGCCAGCCGCTCCACATCCATCGGGCAATACAGGCGATGCCCTCCCTGGGTGCGCCGGGGACGGATCAGACCGGCTTTCTCCCAGTAACGCAGCTTGCTCGGCGTTACATCCGGGAAACGCTCTTGCAGGTGATGAACCACTTCACCAATCGTCCACAATCGCTCTTCCCGCTCCATTTTGGATCCTCGCCAGGATTCGGATAACCCGGGAGGCCGACGCTCTGTCCCAGGGTAACGATCTGCCTCCCCGCTTCCCGCGGAGGGAAGGCGCCCCCTGCAGCCCCAGAGCCTCAGAAGGAACCGGGCGACGCGTTACTTCTCGATCTCCACCACCAGCTCCGGCTCTCCCAGAGGCCCAGCGGTCCGTTCTGGAAGATCCGGCACGCTCAGGCCGATCGCCAGCAGCCCCACCGATAGCCCCAGGGCCAGGGCCGGGATTTTCCAGAAGGCCGTTAAGAGCGCTTCTCCGCCCGCCGTGAGGGCGGAGCCCAGCACCGCCCCCATCGCCGCTGCCCCCATCGACCCGCCGATGTTGCGGGCGAACAGCAACATGCCGGTGACGATCCCGAGGACTTCCCGCGGAGCCTCCTCTTGAGCGCAGACCAGAAGGGCGAGCATCATCACGCCCATCCCGGCACCCACGACCAGGCCCGCGAGGCCCAGAAGCGGCAGGGGCGCCTGTCGCGCCATCGCCCACACCCCAAACCCGGCCGCCATCGCTACCGGCCCCCAGCGGGCCAGCGGCCGGGGCCCCCAGCGGGGCAACCACCGGGCAGTCAGCATGCTGCTGACCGTCCAGCCCACGGTCATCGGGGATAGCAATAACCCGCTGATCGTCGCGCTCTGCCCTCGCGCGCTCTGAGCGAAGAGCGGAATAAAAGCCGTCATCCCGAAGAACGCCATCCCCCCGAGGAGGTTCCCCAGGAAGCCCCGGAAGGCGAACGGCCGGCGCAGATCAGGAAAGGGAATCAAAGGAAGGGCCTGGTGTCGTTCGAAGATCACGAAGCCGATGATGGCCAGAGCAGCCAGGATCAGGGCAGGCGGGAATTCCAGCTCCAGGCCGTAGATCAGGGCTCCAGCCCCCAGGGCGAACAACGCCGCGCCCCCCAGATCCACCTGCGCCCTCGACTTCCGTCGAGTCTCTGGAATCCCCCGGCCCACCAGCGACATCGCCGCGAGCCCGAAGGGCAGGTTCAAATAGAAAACCCAGCGCCACGAGAAATGATCGACAATCAACCCGCCGACCAGAGGCCCCACCAGGGCGGAGAACCCCCACACCCCGCTGATCCAGCCCTGCACCCGCGCCCGATCCCGCAACGGATAGAGCTCCCCCACTAGCGTGAAGGTCAGCGTTTGCAGGCCTCCGCCACCCAACCCCTGAAGCGCGCGCGCCCCGATCAGCATCCCCATCGATCGCGCCGCCCCGCTGAGGGCGGAGCCCAACAGAAAGATGCTCACCGCCGTCAGATACAGACGTCGCCGGCCATATAGATCCGAGGCCCGGCCCCAGATCGGCCCGGAGACCGTGGCCAGCAGCAGATACAGGGCGAAGGGCAGGCTGTAGAGCGAAACTCCTCCCAGCTCCTGAATCACCCGCGGCATGGCGGTGGCCACTACAGTGGCCTCCAGAGCTGCCAGGAACAGCCCCATGATCAGGCCGGCCGTGACCCGCAGGCGATGGGGAGGGCCTTCTGTCTCAACGATGGAAGCTCGCTCCGCTTTCCCGAAATCCCTCGCTCGCGATGACATTTCCGTCAATCCCCCGAGAACAGATCCCCCTGCACCCCCCAGGGCACGGGAGATCCATCGTAGATCAGCCGCCCTTCCTCCAGGCGCGCCCACGGGGGAAGCTGATGCGGGACCTGGCGGTCCCGATCCAGGATATGCTCCACGCGGATCCCCCGCACCGTCAGCGCGTCAGCGATGAGCCGCCGGTGGCAGCGCCAGGGAAATCGCTCGGCACACATCAGCGCAACCCGCGAGCGCCGGGCCTCCTCGATCACCCGCTCCAGCCCGCGCCGGAAGTCCTCGCTCTCCATATGATCGGCATACGCGCGGAACCCCGGCGTCCGCCAGGCGATGTGGGGGGAATCCGGGCGCGGGGCACGCCGCCCGCCCAGCTCCGGCAGATGGAGGTAGCCGATCCCGGCGGCGGCCAGGGCCGCGGCGAGGGCCGGCTTGCAGAAATGAAGATGCCGCCGGGAGGAGGGGAACCGCCGCACATCGATCACCCGCTCCACCCGATGCATTCGAAGGAGCCCCAGGAACTCCTCCAGCCCCCGGTTCGAATGCCCCAGCGTCCAGATCGTGAGCACGCGCCTTGCCTCCACGGGGCGAAGCGCCCACGCCGATTGTGGCCAAGGCCCGCTGGGCTGTCAACTCTGGGCCGGAGGATGGGTTCGAACCGGCCAACGACCCTGGGAGAGAGCTGGACAACGCCCTTGCAAATCAAGCGAGCCCGGGGTTATCGGGCCTGCGCCCCGATGATCGCCCGCTCGTCCAGATCCACGCCAGGGAAGTCCACCACCCTGTCGGAGGCCAGGAGCTCCCCCGCCTCCTCCGCCACCCCCCATCCGATGTCCAGCAGGCGGATCCCCCCGGGGGTGGGAGCCAGCGGCCGAAGCGATCCTCCGTCATCGCCCGCCCGCTTCGCCGCTTTATAACCCGATAAGCGGATCCACGGCGATCGAGCCAGCCCCCAGGAACAGCAGGGCCAGGGATCCGGCCAGCAGAGCGAAATCGAACTCCCAGCCGGTGGTCTGCTGGGCCATGAAGGGCACTTTCATAAAGCCGCGCTTGGCGACAAAGGCGGCCACGGCCATGTCAATCGCAAAGCCCAGCGCCATAATCCGCGTCCCCAGCCCGAGAATGAGCAGCACCGCGCCCACGGTCTCCAGTAGGGCGACCACCCAGGCGAAGAAACCCGGCAGGGGGATCCCCATCTGCTTCAGGAAGCCAGCGAAGCCCGCGGTTCCCTTCATCGGAGAGTTGGGATTGAGCTTGGGCCAGCCATGGACCAGAAAAATGAGCCCCATGGCCACGCGCAGGATCAGCAAACCGATATCGCGATAAGGCATGAAGAGACTTTCCAGCATGGCTCCCTCCTTTCCTGTGCGGATGTTTCCCGGGCAGGGCCGTTTCCCCAACCCGGAGGGCGCTTTAACCGCACTGCCCAGTGGCGAGATCGCACGCCGGGCCCTCTTCCTCCCGCCGGAGGACTTCAGGATCCGGGATAAAGGATCGCGCCCACAGGGAAGGGAGATCCGCGATCCGACGCCACCCCTCTCCCTGCGACACCCGCTCCACCCGGAGCGCCTCGAAGTAATGATCCAGCACGGCGGCGCGCTCCATGGCCAGGGGCGGGGAACAGTAATCCTCCTCCTCCCACACCGCCTCACCCGTCTCAGGATCCCAGCGGGCGTTCTCCAGGGAGGCCGTCAGCGCCAGGCCGAACGGCCGCAGCGTCCGGAACTCCCCCCGCTCCAGCCGGGCCCGCAACGCCGCCGCCCGCTCCATTCGCAACCGCGCGCGCACCAGGTAAAAGGCCATGGCTCCCTCCCGCCAGATCGGTTCCGGTATCCCTCCGGAAAAGCCGGAGAGAAGAGATCAGCGAAGGGCGCGCGGTTCTGATGCGCGCCCTTCGCCCTTCAACACCTCACGGCCACAACTGCGGGATGAAACTGAACGGCCAGCGCTCGATCATCAGGAACATCAGCCCCGAGCCCATCAGGGCCAGATTCTTGGTGAAGTTCACCATCTCGATCATCCTCTGCTGCTGGTCCTGCACCGCCCAGAAGTTGTGCATCTTGAAGGTCACGGGCAGGAAGAACAGGACCAGGCTGAGCACCCCGATGCCCGGATAGATGCCGAGCAGGAGGCTCAGGCCGCCGATCAGCAACAGGAGCCCGGAGACGATGACGGCCCATCGGGGAGCGGGCACCCCCTTATACCGGGCATACTGGGTCAACTGCTCCGTCCCCATGATCAGATGGTTGGCCGCGTTGAACAGATAATAGACCCCGACGATGATCCGACCGATGAGGAACAGGACCTCCATGGTGAACCTCCGTGAGAACCGGGATGATCAGAGAGGCAAACCCCGGGTGTTCGCCCGGGGGAAGCCCAGGGCGGGATCGTCCCGGACTTCCCTCGGGCGGGATCCGCCTTCGCGGACCCACCGGAACCTCCTCCTGCGCCCCGCAAGGGACGCCCCGTTCGCGAAGCCATGAGGGGCCTGCGCCGCCTGGGCCCTCCAGCTCCCGGATGCCTGCCCTCACGGGCCTCCACTTCGGGACGAAGCAAAACCGCTGCGACCGGCGCGTTCCCCACCGCCGGATCCTTCCAGGACGAAACGGTCCTCTATCGTGACCTGCACGGCGTTGCCGGATGGATCCTGCAGGAAGAGGACGCCGGGACCTTCTCGAACCGAGAGGCCCGCGGCGATCGCCCGCTCCCGGATCCCCGCCCAGGCCGCTTCCTCCGGGACCACCAGGGCGAAGGCGCGGAGCCCGACCGCCTCCGGAGGCGGCGGGGGTGCACCTCGACCGGCCCAAATGTTCGTCCCCACGTGATGGTGATAACCCCCGGCGGCGAAAAACCGCGCCCCGGGATAGTCCCGTTGCGTCACCGCCAGGCCCAGGATCCCGCTGTAAAACGCCTCCGCCTCATCCAGGTCCGCCACATGCAAATGGATGTGACCGATATCCGTCCCGACCGGAAGCCCTTCCCAGGGCTCAGAGGTCGCCTCCCGAAGCAGGTCCTCCACATCCAGAGGCGCCGTGACCATCGCCAGGCGTCCGCCGCGCCAGGGCCACTGCTCCCGCGGCCGATCCCGATAGAGCTCCAGGCCGTTCCCATCCGGATCCGGAAGATAGAGGGCTTCGCTCACGCCGTGATCCGAGAAGCCCTGGAACGGCCACTCGTGCTCCAGCAGCCGGCGGAGCACCCGGGCCAGATCCCGCCGGGTCGGCAGCCGGATCGCCACGTGATATAACCCGGTCGTCCGCGGCGGCTTCGGCCGCGCGTCCCGGCGCTCCGTCAGCGCCAGCAACGGGGATCGCGATCCCGGAGCGGAGAGGAGCACGGTGGCTCCCTCCCGCCCGACCTCCTGGAACCCCAGAAGGTCCCGGTAGAAGGCCAGGGACCGCCCCAGATCCCGGATCTGAAGGTGAACCCCACCGATATGGGTGTTCTCGGGTAACCCGATGCGCTCCCTCATTTGTTTCGGTCTCCTTTCTGGGCCTGGATCGGCTCCATCCATTCGCCACACGCGAAGGCGTAGCTGGCCTGGAGGATCCGCCATACCACCTCCAGCTCCGCCTCATCCCGCGGCCCATACACCATCCCATAGGTGGGGGGCAACACCCCCTGGGCAACCAGGGGGTGGAATTCCCCCCATCCGCGCTCCACCACCCGTTCCGCCAGCTCGGGCGGCAGCGATAGATGCAGGCTTCCATCGTAAGGGGGATGGAGATGGGCGAACTCATAACCGAACACGAAAGCCTCCGCCGGGCCCCGCGCTCGCTCCGGGTCCAGGTCAAACGCCCGGGCTCCGGGCACCGAGATCCGGCTGGGGGCCACCCGGACGCCCGGCAGGGCCCGCGCCCGTTCGAACAGCGCCTCCTGCAGCGCCCGAGGGGCGTTCTGGGTGAGCTGCTGGTGGGGCATCGAGCGGCGTGTCAACGGCCGCTCCCCCGTGCGCGCCGGAAGATCCTCCAGGCGATCCATCGCTCCGCCTCCCCTTTCTCAGCTTGCCCTCTGGTCCATCCGTGGGCCGTTGGCTTTAAGAGACCTCCAGAGGCGGCAGCGCCCGCTCGATCTCGCCCCGCTGGGGCTCCAGCCAGTCCGGCAACATCAAGCCCGTCCCCAGACGTTCCGGCGGCTCATCCACCGTGAACCCGGGCGGATCCGTGGCGATCTCGAAGAGCACCCCGCCGGGCTCCCGGAAATAGATCGAGCGGAAATACTTCCGGTCCATCACCGGGGTGACATAAAGCCCCCACGCCTGCAAATGGGTCCGCCAGGCGCCCTGCTCCGCCTCGCTGGCAACCCGCCAGGCCACGTGATGCACCGTCCCCACCGCCCCACGGCCCCGGGAGGCCCGGGGATCCATCCGGAGATCCATCCATGCCCCTGGACCCCCTGGGCCGACCTGCAGACGAATCCGATCTCCTTCCTCCCGCTCCACCCGGAACCCCATTCCCTCGATCAGGAAACGAAGCGTGGGTTCGGCGACCGCCTCCAGAAGGGCCACCGCATGAAGGCCGCGGATCGCATCATCCGGCGGAACCGGCCCATCCGGCCAGCCCGAACGTTCCTCCGCCCGGGGATGGGCGACCAGCTCCAGGGCCAGGCCATCCGGATCCCGGAACCCCAGGACCACCTCCTCCTCTTCAAAACGGGGGGCGATGCGCTCCACGGCGACTCCATGGGCCTGCAACCGCTCCTGCCAGTAACCGATAGCGGCCTCCGGGATCGTGAAGGCGATCGCGACAACCTGCCCCGCACCGACCTGCCCCGGGCGCGCCCCGGGCCACGGAAAGAACGTCACCAAGGTCCCCGGCCGGCCCAGGGCATCCCCGTAATACAGGTGGTAAGTTCCCGGATCATCGAAATTCACGGTGCGCTTGACCAGCCGTAACCCCAGGACCTCCCGGTAGAACCGCAGGTTCCCCCGCGGATCCCCCGCGATGGCCGTCACGTGGTGCAATCCCCCGATCTCCGGGATCCCTCCCATCCAGTGACTCCTAAACCTAAATCTAAAGTTAAGTTTAATTCATGAACCCATGATATGCGACGCCGCCCGGACTGTCAAGATTTGGGAGAGGGGCCCAGAGCGGTTCACGCGCCGCGGGGTTCTCTCCTCAGCGGGCTGGGCCCCGTATCCTTCAGGGGGATATCCAGCGGCGCCGTGCGGGCCGATGGTTGACGCTGTCCTGCCTTCGAGCCGGCGGGCATCTGCTCCAGAGAAGGGGGAGGATCCGCAGATATAATAGGGAGGATCAAAGGGGCTCTCGCTTCATTTGTGCTTCCACTTCCTCATGCCCCTCCATGGTGCGGAAGGAAGCGATCATCCGAGACGGTGGATGAGGAGGCTGACGTGATGCTACGTTCACTGAACCGCTGGCTGAGCTGGGGAACGGCGGGCCTGCTGGTGGGGTTTCTGATCTGGCAGTTCGCCCTTTTCCAGCAGGAGCTTCAGCGGATCCCCCGCACCTGGACGGTGGCCGGGCTGGCCGTGGGCGGCCGTTCGGTGGAAGAAGCGCTGGACGCCGTGGAACAGGCCCTGAAGACTCCCCTACAGGTTCACTACCGCGATCAGATCCTGATGCTGGATCCCGCCGATCTCGAAGTGCGACTGGATCGGGAGGCCAGCCGGAAGCTCCTGCGGGAGGCTCTAACGGAACGCCAGCGCCCGGTGGCCTTCCTGCAGTTTCTGTTCCGTCAGCCTCCAGCCCCACGGGATCTCCCCATCGCCATCCAGGTCTCCCCGGAACGGATCCGTCTCTGGTTGCTGGAGGTCGCCCGACGGTATGACGAGCCGCCGGTGGAGCCCCAGCCGGATCTCGAGCGTTTTACGTTCCTCCCGGGCCGGCCGGGCCACGTGCTGAACATCAGCCTCTCCGCCGAACGGCTCCAGGCGGCGCTGGCCCAGGCGATCCCCCGGGAGGTAACGCTGGTGGTGGACGAAAAGCCCGCGCCCGCCCTCTCCATAACCGCCCTGGGGCGGTTCTTCGAGGCTTATCTGCAATCCTTCGATGGAACGGCTGGGATCTTTGTGAAGGATCTGCGAAGCGGGCAGACCTGGATGCATAACGGGGATCTGGCGTTCTCCGGCGTCGGAGTCATGCGCCTGCCTGTGGCCCTTGCCGTCGCCCGGAGCCGGGACTTAGCCCATGATGAGGCCCGCCGCGCCCGGGTGTTCCAGATGTTGACGGATGAAACGGCCCTCACCACCCTTCAAGAGCTCATCACCGATCTGGGCGAGGGCGATCCGGCAAAAGGAGCGGAGCAGGTCACGGCGCTCCTTCGGGAGCTGGGGCTGACGAACTCCTTCCTCGCATGGCCCTTCGATCGACCCGGCGCCCCGCCGGCCGTGGTCACTCCCGCCAACCGTCGTTCGGATCTCCCTACCCGTCCGGATCCTCAGCAGCAGACCACGCCGGAGGATATGGGAGTGCTCCTGGAGATGCTTTACCAGTGCGCGCGCAACGGTGGGCCTTTGCTGCTGGCTTTCGAAGGGGCGATAGAGCCGGCCGAGTGCCAGTTGATCATGGAGGCGATGGCGCAAAACCGTCTGATCGACGCGCAAGGCCGGCCGACGCTCTTGGCCGCAGGTCTCCCCGCCGGCCTCACCTTCGCCCACCGTCCGGGATGGACCAACGAAACGCGCGCGGACGCTGGGATCGTCATGGCCGGCCAGTCCGATTACGTGCTGGTGGTTTTCCTGCATCGCCCCCTGTTGATGGAGTGGGGAGAAGCCGTTCGCATGATGCGAGATATATCGCGAATGACCGCCCAGTTCTTCCTGGGATCGCCCAGGTAACACGTCGGGTTCCGGTTCAGAGCGGGGCGGGCGGCTTCACTGCCCGTCCCACTTCCCCCCCACCCTGCCAGCGAACAGGGAACATCATCAGCCGTTCTGTGGCTCGTCGTCATTTATTTCACTCCACGGGGCGAAATCCATGACCGGCCACTTCCGGCTTCCTCGACCCGTGGCGCGTCGACCGGGCTTTTGCCCGTTCCGCCGCCAGAGGGATCGGGGGCACCCCAGCCGGTCGAAGACCGGCTGGGGACCCCGCGACCGGCGTCACCTCCCGGGGAACTCCCGGTCGGGCCGTTGAGGGCGGCCAACCCATAAAGCCGCAGGTGGATGGCCGCGTGGAGATCCCGATCCATCTCCAGCCCGCAGGCCGCACAACGGAAAACCCGCTGG
>Ga0101945_1000961_pt1 | contig 36053 bp, 34 predicted proteins | sample DewCreD2012metaG_2_FD_75246 | JGI IMG/M metagenome (GOLD analysis project Ga0101945, IMG submission 75246) | Hot spring sediment bacterial and archeal communities from British Columbia, Canada, to study Microbial Dark Matter (Phase II) - Dewar... ... | reverse complement strand
CGTGCACCTAGACTTCCGCCGGGCGGTTCCACTCCCGCAGAATGCCCACCACCAGCTCCACGACCAGGGGTACCGCCTCCCGCAGGGCCGGGTGCATCTCCCCGCCGATGGTGGTACAGTCGGAAGCTTCCACGGCCAGGATCGCCACCTCCTGCGGGGCGGGCAACCCCAGCGTGCGGGCCAGATGGAGCATCTCCAGGAGCCCCACGTAGTGGAGGGACGGACCGGGCGCGGACCGCAGGTCTTCCTCCCGGATGAGGTGGATCGTGCCGGGTAGGGCCGCGCCGGTGCGCACCGTGTCCACGACGACTAGGTGCGGAACCTTCAGGAGGTCTTCCAGCAGCCCGAACCCCGTCAGGTCGTTCTGCACCACCTCTGTCCTGGGGGGCACGCGCCCCGCCAGGGCACCGGCCACCTTCACCCCCAGGGCGTCGTCGGCGAGCAACGGATTACCCAGGCACAGCACCCGTGCTGCCGCGGGCTCCCGCTGTTCCGGTGGAGAGGAAGACATGCCCCGGCCCGACGACCTCCCCCCTCACTCCCGGTGCAGGCTGCCGTCGTGGTCCCGCCGCAGCAGCGCCAGGACGTTGCCCTGCCGGTCGCGCAGCCGCAGCAGCAGCGGCATGCTTCCCGGGAGGGAGTGTGTAGCGCAGGCGTGGCATGGGTCGTACGCGCGGAAGGCCATCTCCACCATATTCAGCAGCCCCTCGCTGAGCTCCCGTCCGGAGAGCACCCCCTTCGCCGCCTTTTCTACGCTCATGGCTATGCGCGCGGCATTATTCTGCGTGGCCACGATCAGGTTGACCCGCTGGATGACCCCGCGCTCATCGGTCTCGTAGTGGTGGAAGAGCGTCCCCCGCGGAGCCTCCACCACGCCCACCCCCGCGCGCGGTGTGGCCGTGGGCAGGGTGCGCACCTCGGAGTCGACGATCTCCGGGTCGTTGGCGAGCACCTGCATCCGCTCCGCGGCGTAGAGCAGCTCGATGACCCGCGCCCAGTGGTTGGCCAGGGTGTGGTGCACCGGCTTGCCGCCCAGGGTGGCATAGAACTGCTCATAGGCCTCCTGGGCCAGGGGCGTGGCCATCCCGTCGGCCACGTTGAGTCGCGCCAGGGGGGCGACGCAATAGATGCCGCTCTCGGGCCCGTCGACAAACCCCTTCCACCCAACCGGTTTCAGGTAGCAGAACTTGACGTAGCTCCACGGCTCCACGTGCTCGGCCACGTGGTCCAGGTAGTCGGCCGCGGCGAACGTGGTCAGCTCCTTCCCTTCGGGGGACACCACGCGCACCCGACCGTCGTAGAAGTTGACGCGGTTGCGCTCGTCCACCAACCCCATGTAGTAGGTGCGGTGGGTGAAGGCGTCGCCGCGGATGAGGTCGACGTACTCCGAGTTCTTCAGGACCACATCCTGGAAGAGACCCAGGGTGAAGCGGGCGAATTCCACCGCGTCGCGCGCCACCTCCTGGAAGCGGGCCTGGTCCTCGGGGGTGAGGCGCTTGGCCACACCGCCCGGCAGGCCAAGCACCGGATGGGCCGCCTTCCCCCCGACCAGGGCGATCAGCTCCCGCAGCCGTCGCCGCATGGCGATCACCTTCAGCCCCACCTCCATCCCGACGCGGGCGATCACCCCCAGGACGTTGCGCTCTGCGGCGGGCGCGGTGGGCCCCACGACGAAGTCGGGACCGCCCAGGAAGTAGAAGTGCAGGGCGTGGTCCTCTGTCATGAAGGTGCTGTAGACCAGCTCGCGGATCTTCCGCGCCACCGGCGGCGGGATCACCTGGTAGAGGGCGTCCAGGGCCTTGGTGGAGGCCAAGTGGTGCGCCGTGGGGCAGACCCCGCAGATGCGGGAGGTGATCTGCGGCATCTCCTCCGCCGGCCGCCCCTCGGCGAACTTCTCAAAGCCCCGCAGCTCGGGAACCTGGAAGTAGGCCCGCTCCACCTGTCCCTGCTCGTCCAGGAAGATGTCGATCTTCCCGTGCCCTTCCAGGCGCGTGATGGGGTCGATGGTGATGCGACGCCTCACGTACTCAGCGCCGGCCCTGATCGCTCCCTCCTGCCAGGCCCTCTGCACCGCCTGCTGCCCTTCCTGTGTCATCCCATCCACCTGCCTTGCCCACCCCGGGCGTACTCCTAAGCCGCCCTGACCTCTCGCCGCCGTCGCAACAGAGAGGCGGGCAGACTGTACCGGTAGAGCGTCCCGGTGGGATCCGGGATCTGCTGGAAGATGCGGACGATCTCCTCGCGGTCGTTGCTGGCCACGATGGAGGCCAGCGCCGAGAGGGCTTTGCCGCCGTAGTCACGGACCCGGCTGGTGGGCCCGAAGCACCCCGAGCAGGGCATGTTGCCCTTGACGCACAGCGCCCCGCAGCCGGCCCGCGTGGCTGGGCCCAGGCAGAGCAGCCCCTGCGCCAGCAGGCAAGTCTCCTCGTCGATCAGCACCTGGTGCGGCCGCTTGAACTCCGCCAGGGCCAGGCGCTCCGGCTTGGAATCCTTGCGCGGGCACTCTTCGCACAGCGCGTGGTCTGGGGCGAGGACCGCTCCCCGCGGCGGCAGCTCGCCGCGCAGCAGGGCCCGCACCGCCTGCAGGATGACGTTGGGCGTGGGCGGACAGCCGGGGAGATAGTAGTCCACCGGGACCACCTGGTCCAGGGTGCGCACGGTGTCGAAGAAGCCGGGGAGGGTGAGGGGGCGGCCGTCGTCCTCGGACCGCACCTGCGGCAGGACGCCGTCCGGGTTGGCTGTGCTGGGCGACTCCAGATACACCCGGCGAAAGATGCTTTCCCGGTCCCAGAGGTTGGCCAGCCCGGGTATCCCGCCCAGATGGGCACAGGCGCCGAAGGCTACCACCAGCTTCGACTTCTGCCGCAGCAGCTGCGCCATCTCAGCCTGCTCCGTGGTGCGCACCGCCCCGTTGATGAACGACGCCGCGATGGATCCGTCCTCCATGGCTTCCACGTCCCGGCGCTTGAAGTCCATAGCCACGGGCCAGAAGGCGATGTCCACTGCACCGACCACCTCAAGGATGGCCTCGGCCAGGTCCACCACGGCCTCCTCGCAGCCCCCGCAGGAGGCACACCAGTAAAAGGCCACCTTGGGCTTGCCCGCTTGCGGCGCACCCGCCATCAGGCCGCCACCTCCTCTCGCTCCCGCGCCGCCGGCACCTCTTCCGGCACCTGCAGCCGCAGCGGCCCCAGGGCGCGCACCTGCTCCACCATCTCGTTGACCACCGCCCGCACCCGCTCCGCCTCCGACGCCGAGATCCACTCCAGGCGGAAGCGCTGCGGCTCGATGCCCAGGGTGGCCAGGACCTGCTGCAACAGCGTGTAGCGGCGCAGGGTCTTGTAGTTGCCCTCCTGGTAGTGGCAGTCGCCGGGATGGCACCCACCGATGAGCACCCCGTCCGCGCCGTGGGCGAAGGCCTCCAGCACGAACTGGGGGTCGACGCGGCCCGAGCACATGGTACGGATGACCCGCATGTTGGGCGCGTACTTCATCCGCGAGGTCCCCGCCAGGTCGGCGGCGATGTACGTGCACCAGTTGCAGAAGAAAGCGACGATCCGGGGCTCGAAGCCGTCTGGCCCCGCCCCCATCCCGGCTTCCGGTGTATGCGTTGCCTCAGGCATAGGCCAGCACCCCCTCGATCTCCTCGAAGATGGCCTCGTCCTCGAAGAGGTTCTGCTTGATGGACCCCGAGGGGCAGGCGGCCACGCAGACGCCGCACCCCTTGCACAGCACCTCGTTGATCTGGGCCTTCTTCGTCTCGGCCACAAAGCCGATGGCGTTGTAGGGGCACAGGGGGATGCAGGTCTTGCAGCCGGAGCAGTCCTCCTCCACCACGTAGGCGGTGTAGGGTTCCAGCTCCACCGCCCCGGCGTCGATCAGGGCCAGGGCCTCCGCGGCGGCCGCCCCCGCCTGGGCCACGCTGTCGGGGATGTCCTTGGGGCCCTGGCAGGCTCCCGCCAGGAAGATCCCGTCGGTAAAGGTGTTCACCGGCGCCAGCTTGGGATGCCGCTCCAGGAACCACCCCTCGGTGGAGCAGGTGATGTTGAACAGGCGGCGCACCTCCTGTGCATCCGCCCGCGGCTCCAGCCCCACGGACAGCACTACCATGTCCACGGGGATCTTGCGCACCTTGCCCAGGAGGGTATCCTCCACCTGCACCACCAGCCGCCCGTCTCCCCCTGGGTAGAGGTCGGCCACCTTGCCCCGAATGAAGTGGGTGCCCTCCTCCTGCACGCGGTTGTAGAACTCCTCGAAGCTCTTGCCCGGGGCTCGGATGTCGATGTAGAAGTTGTAGACCTCCGCCTGGGTCTTCTCCTTGATCAGGTGGGCCAGCTTCAGGGAGTACATGCAGCATACCCGGGAGCAGTAGCGGTTTGTGTTCTCGTCCCGGCTGCCCACGCAGTGGATGATGGCCACGCTCTCAGGCCGGCGGCCGTTGCGCAGCACCACCTCTCCTCCGGTGGGCCCGGCGGCGTTAACCAGCCGTTCCACCTCCAGCGCCGTGTACACCTGCGGGTAGGTGCCGTAGCCGTAATACGGGATGCGCCGCGCGTCGAAGATCTTGAAGCCTGTGGCCAGGATGATGGTCCCCACCCGGATGGTCTCCAGGCGCTCCTGCTGGTTGAAGTCGATGGCCCCCCGCTCCCCGCAGACCTCCACGCAGGTCTTCTTGCACTTCCCGCTCTTGAACTCGATGCAGGCCTCCCGGTCGATGACCACCACCTGGGGGACGGCCTGGGGGAAGGGCATGTAGATAGGCTTGCGCTTGGACAGCCCCAGGTTGAACTCATCAGGGGTCTTTCCTTCCTTGTAGACACAGGCCTCGATGCACTCCCGGCAGCCCACGCAGAGGTCCTCGATGATGTAGCGTGGTCGGCGGCGCACGGTCACCTCGTAGTTCCCCACATAGCCGCCCACCTGCGTCACCTCCGAGTAAGTCCACAGAGTGATGTTGGGGTGGGCCTTCACCGCGGTCATCTTCGGCGTGAGGATGCAGGCCGCGCAGTCCAGGGTGGGGAAGGTCTTGTCGAACATGGCCATGTGCCCGCCGATGGTGGGCTCCCGTTCCACCAGGTAGACGTGCTTGCCGGCGTTGGCCAGGGTCAGGGCGGCGTGGATCCCGGCGATCCCCCCGCCCACCACCAGCACGTCGGGGTTGATGGTCACCCTCCGCCGCTCCAGGGGGCGGTGCAGGGCCACGCGGCGCACGGCCGCCCGGATGAGGTCTTGGGCCTTGGCCGTCGCCGCCTCTCGGTCCTCGTGTACCCAGGAGTCGTGCTCGCGGATATTCACCATCTGCACCTGGAAGGGATTCAGGCCGCCGCGGGCTGCGGCGCCGCGGAAGGTCTGCTCGTGCAGCAGTGGCGAGCAGGAGGCCACCACCACGCGCTGCAGGCGGTGCTCCGAGATGTCTTTGACGATGAGCTCCTGGCCGGGGTCGGAGCACATGTAGCGGTAGTCCCGCGCCACCACCACGCCGGGCAGCGTGGCGGCATACGCCGAGAGCGCCTGCACGTCCACGGTGCCGGCGATGTTGGTGCCGCAGTGACAGATGTAGACGCCGATCCTGGGTCTGCCGTTGGGGCCTGGCACTGCTTCCGCCATACGCATCATCCCTCCGACGGAGCCGTGGCCTCGTCCACCAGCTCCATCACGTCCCTGATAGCCAGCTTCCCCTCCAATCCGGTGGTTTTCAGGGCATCCTGGAACATGACGTGGTCCTTGGGGCAGGCGACGACCAGGGCCTCCACCCCCAGCGCGGCCGCCTCGCGCACACGGCTCTCCGCGGGACGCTCTCTGATTCCCGGGACCTCCTCCATCCAGACCCGCCCCCCGCCGGCACCGCAGCAGTAGCTGCCGCGGCGGTTGCGCCGCATCTCCCGCAGCTCCACCCCCAGGGCCCGCAGCACCCGGCGCGGCGGGTCGTAGATCCCGTTGCCCCGTCCCAGGTAGCAGGGGTCGTGGTAGGTGGCGCGCAGGCGCAGCAGCCGGGTCACCGCCAGGCGACCTGCCCCCAGCAGCTCCTCCAGCACCTCGGTGTGGTGACGCACGGGCGGGGGGCCTTGCCCGTCGCCAGCGAGGGCGTATTCGTTGCGCAGCGCGTGCAGGGTGTGCGGGTCGGTGGTGAGCAGGCGGCGGAAGCGCGCCTTCCGCATCGCCTGCAGGTTCTTCTCCCGCAGCATCTCGAAGAGGCCCTCCTCGCCGGCGCGGCGCGCGTCGGTGCCGGCGTTACGCTCCTCGTCATAGAGGATGGCCACATCCAGGCCGGCGCGGTGGAAGACCCGCGCCGCCGCCCGGGTGGCCGGCTGCACCCGCGGGTCGTAGGAGGCGTAGTCACCGACGAACCAAAGGTAGTCGGCCGCCTCCCTCCTCGCGTCCTTGAGGGGGAAGCCCAGCCCCTGTGTCCAGCGGGACCGGGCGCGAGGCGGCTGCCCCTGGGAGTTGCCGTAGCGGGCCAGGTTCTGCAGCGCCGCCTGCAGGCGTTCCTCCACTTCACCCTGCGCCACCAGGAAGCGCCGCAACTGCAGGATGAGCACAAGCGGCGCAGCACCCACCGGGCAACAGTCGACGCAGCCCAGGCAGGCTGTGCACGACCACAGCCAGTCCGCCGGAACCAGGCCGGCCCCAGGGAGGACCAGATGGCCCGGATTGGCTGCGGCAACCGCTGGCGTCGCCGGTCTGCTCGCCGCAGGAGAGAAGAGTCGATCGGCAAGCCCACGCAGCGTGAGCATGAGATCTCGCGGGGAGAGAGGAAATCCGCTGCCCGCCGCGGGGCAGACGGCATGACACCGCCCGCACCGGGTGCAAGCGTCCAGCATAAGCAGCTCACCGCGCGTGAAGTCCTCCAGCCGGCTGTAGGACGGAGCTTCCCCCTGGGCGGGTGCGGGGAGCGCTCCAGGAGAAGCATTCCCTCTGAGGGCCAGGCTGAGCCACCCGGCCAGCATGTGCCACGCCTTGCTGTAGGGTATGTAAGCGATGAACGCCAGGGCAGTCAGGGCGTGTGCCGACCAGGCATAGGGAAAGGCGAACCGCGCACCCCCAGGGGCGACGCCTACCCAAAGCAGCGCCTGTGCCAGGCCCCACCCGGCCAAAGACACCCGCTCGAAAGCGGGCTGCGTGGCACTAATGCGCAGCGCCTCCACCACAAACCCACCCATGCCCACAAGGAGCAGCAGCGAGAGGAACAGCCAATCCTCACGCAACAGTGACCGCGGCGAATACGGCACGTCCGTCGAGGGCCTGTACCTCAGCTGGGGCGGAGGAAACATCCAGCGGCGCAGGGCAAACATGATCAGACCGCCCAGCAATGCCATGCCAAAGAGGTCCGCGGCGAGGGAGAAACCCAGGTAGAACGCCCCGGTGAGGAACCTCCACTGGGGGGCCAGCGGCTTGAGCAGGTCGTTGTCCACCAGCACGAGGAGGGTGGCGACGAACAACGCAACAAATCCCCAGAAGACGGCCAGATGCGCCAGCCCCGCGTACGCGTTTCCCTGCAGGACCGTCCGGTTCGCCAGGATCGACACGACCGCGGAGCCCAGTCCTCTCCAAGTCAGCCGCTCCTCAGGCTGCTGCCGGCCACGGAGGTACTTGCGCACCTTGAGGTAGACACCCCGGAAGAAGAGACCGAGTGCCCCGGCGCTCAGGAGGTAGAAGACGACCACCAGCCAGGTCGGCAGCAGGAAGAACACCGGGCGGCCGATGAACTCCGCGCCCGTCATCAGCTCGCCGCCTTCTGCCGCGAAGCCCCTACCCGATCGATCAGGAGCGGCACAATGTCAAACAGATCAGCCGTCACCCCGTAGTGCGCGACTCCAAAGATGGGGGCTCGCGGATCGGTGTTGACGGCGATGATCAGCTTGGCGCGCTTCATCCCTTCTACGTGCTCCGGCGCTCCGCTGATGCCAAGGGCCAGATACACCTGTGGCTCGACGATCATCCCGGAAGTGCCGACCTGGCGGGATGCGGGTAGCCAGCCCTGGTCGACCACGGGCCGCGATCCGCACACGGCGCCCCCCAGCGCTGCGGCCAGCTCTTCTGCCAGGGCCACGTTCTCCTGGCGCTGGATCCCTCGCCCCACGGCCACGAGAATGCTTTCCCGCGTGATGTCCACGTCGCCGGGGGGTGGCTCGGTGTAGCCGCGAAACCGTACCGCCGGCGTTGTCGAGAGGTCGACGGAGACCGCCGTGGAAGGGGGCGTGCCATCAACCCGCCCCTGCTCCCGGGGGCGAGTGCCAGGCAGAATCCCCAGGACAACCGGCGTCCTGCCCGGGGCCACGGCGGCCTCCACCTTTCCGCCGTAGAGCAGACAGCGGGCTACGAGTCGTCCCTGGTCCAGGGAGATGTCCCGGCAGGAATTGATGCAGGGCAATCCCAGTCGCACCGCCAGCAGCGGCCCACACCCCATCAGCGCGTTGGTCTGGGGGATCAGCAGCGCCTCCGGCTGGCGCTCGGGAACTACCTGCGCCAGAGCCAGAGCATAGAGATCCGGTTCCGGTTCCGCCAGCGAGGAGTGCTCAGCAACCAGGAGACCGTCGGCGGCTCCCAGCGAGGAAGGCACGCCCGCCACACCGGGTCCCAGCACCACCGCCTGCAGACTTCCGCCCGTGGCTGTGGCGAGCTCGCGACCAAGCGCCAGCACCTCGTACGTCACGTCGGAGACCTGACCACGCCACTGCTCCACCAGCACCCAGATGTCCCTGGTCATCTGCCTCACCGCCTTAGACGAGACCGCGTTCTCGCAGGAGGTCGCAGATCTGCGTGGCGACCTCCTCGGGCGCCCCCTCCAGCATCACGGCGCCGCCCCCAACCTGCGGCTTGCTCAACTGGAGCACCTCCAGGCGCGCCGGCTCCTCCTCCTCCTCCCCCGCCACCGGCAGCACCTCCAGCCGCTGGGCCTTCATCGCCGCGCGTACCCTGGCCACGGGCACGTAGCGCGGCGGCTTCTCGGCGGACTGGACGCCCAGGACCACCGGCAGCGGGACCTCAAATGTGCCGGTGACCCCGCCCGCGTACTCGCGCACAACGACAGCCGTGCGCCCGGCCGGGTCGGCCTCCACCCGACAGACCATGCCGATATAAGGCAGCTCCAGCAGCCGGGCGACCACAGGACCGGTCTGGCCGTCCAGGTCGTCGATGGCCTGCACGCCGGTGAGGATGAGGTCCGCGGGCAGCATCCCCGGCGCTGCGCCGAGAGTCCTGGCCAGGGCGGCGGCGGCCGCCCAGGTGCTCATCCCCGGCTCCACCCCGGAGACCTTCACCGCCCGGTCGGCGCCCTTGGCCAGGGCGGTGAAGAGGACGTCGTCCACCTCGGGGACGTCCAGGGCCACGGCGGTGACGGTGCCCCCATGGCGCTCCTTGAGCAGGAGCGCCTCCTCCAGGGCATGCTCGTCACGCTCGCTAACCACCAGGCGGACGGAGGCGGGATCGAGTGACCGCCCGTCTGGAGCGATCTCCGGCTCTTCCACAACGTCCGGCACCAGCTTGAGCAGCACCAACACGTTCACCATGGCCCTTGCCTCCTCACTCCCCCGGCCTCACACTGCCGCCTTGGCCAGCACCGCGGCCGGAGAGATGAGCTCCGTGCCCACACCCAGCCGCTGCGGCGGTATCCCCAGCGCCAGCCCCACCAATTGCGTGAAGTAGAGGACGGGTAGGCAGAAGCTGGTGCCGAAGGTGCGGTTCACCTGCCGCTGGTAGCACTCCAGGTTCACCTGGCACAGGGGGCAAGCGGTGGCCACCACCTCGGCGTCGTGGTCCGCCGCGTCCTGTAGCAGGGCGTAGACCATGCTGAGAGCCGCCGGCCGGTGGGTAACGATCAGCGAGCCGCCGCAGCAGCGGTCCCGCAGGGGAAAGTCCACCGGGGCTGCGCCGATGGCGGCCAGGAGGTCCTCGAAGAAGTGGGGCGCCTCCTCCCCTGCCCCGGGCTTGCGCGGCCGCAGGATCTGACAGCCGTAGTAGGGAGCCACGCGCAGGCCGCGCAGCGGCCGGGTGACGCGCCTGCGGATCTCCGCCAGGCCCACGTCCTGCACCAGGACCTCCAGCAGGTGACGGACTCGAACGGTCCCCCGGAACTCCAGCCCGTCCTCCCCCAGGGCTGTGTTCACGTGCTCCGCCAGATCGGGGTCCTGGCGCAGGTGCTCCCGGGTGAAGTACATGTTCTTGTAGCAGCCGCTGCAGGGGGTGACCACGTCCAGCCCCTGCTGCTCTGCCAGGGCCAGGTTCCGCGCGGAGAGGGTGGTGGCCAGCAGCTCGTCGATGTGGAAGTAGGCGGTCGCCCCGCAGCAGTTCCAATCCTCCAGCTCACGCAGCTCGACCCCCAGGGCCCGCGCCGTCTCCACCGCCGAGCGGTGATACGACGCGGCCATCCGCTCCAGGGAGCACCCGGGGTAGTAGCCGTAGGTCCTCATGTCAGCCCTCCCGCCGGCAGAATCTGTCCGATCACCCGGCGCAGTCGATCCACGCGCCTGATGCGCCGTGGCAGCAGAGGCAGCCGCCCTCGCCGCAGCAGCCCTGCCGCCATACGCACTTCGTCCAGCAGGCCGCGCAGGCCGCGTCGCCAGAGGTATGGGGCGGCCAGCGCCGGCTCGTAGGAACGGCCATAACGGGTGATCAGGCCGACAAAGCGGCGGGAGAAATCCGCCGCCGGCGGGACCCGGCGGAAGTGGTTGCGCCAGAGGGCGTAGCGCTTCAGCCCGTACATCATCGCCGCCACGTCGATCCCCTGGGGGCACTTCACGCTGCAGGCGTAGCAGGAGGCGCAGGCCCAGTAGGTGTTGCTGGCCAGGACCGCCGTCTTCTGCCCGGCCCGGATCATGGCGATGACGGCCCGGGGAGAGTGCTGCATGAACGCCACTGCCGGGCACGTCCCCGAGCAGATCCCGCACTGGATGCAAGCCTGCACCGGGTTGCTGTCCATGGCGTAGAAGAGATTGGCGATCTCCTGGTCGAAGGTCAGCGTCCGGGCCACGGTGCCACCTACCCTGCGGCCCGCCGCGCGGCGGCCGCCTGCAGCAGAGCAGCTACCCGGTCCAGCAGAAGCTGCGGGTCCACGGGCTTCTCCATCAGCTCGTCCACGGGGAGGATGTGCGGGTGGACCGCCTGACCCGGGAAGAGGAAGGCGATCTGCTCCCGGATGCCGGTGATGATCAGGGTGGGGATCTGGGAAAGCTGCGGATCCTTGCGCATCTTCCGCGCCAGCATGACTCCCTCGGCTCCCCGGCCCATTAGGATGTCCAGAAGGAGCAGGTCGGGAGGACGGCGCTTCAGCGCCTCAAAGCCGCTTCGGGGGTTGTAGGCGGCCTCCACCTCGTAGCCCGCCCCCTCCAGCACCCCGCGGATCGCCTCCACGAACTCCGGGTCGTCGTCGATGATAAGCAGCCTGGCCTTCTCGCTCATGCGGCACCCTCCAGTGATGCCGAGGGCCGGTTCAGCCCCACCGTCATTCGCCCCGCCTCCTCTGGCGTTGCGGGCAGAGCCACGGTGAAGGTGCTGCCCTTCCCCGGCGTGCTCTCCGCCGTAATCACCCCTCCGTGCGCCTCCACGATCCGGCGCGTCACCGCCAGGCCCAGCCCCGCGCCTACCTCCCCGGCCATGCTGGCACGCCCGCGGTAGAAGGCGCCAAAGATGTGGGGTAGCTCGTCGGGGGGAATGCCCACGCCCTGGTCGCTCACGCTGATGCAAACCTGATCCCCATCGGCGCACGCCTCCACGGTGACAACGCCGCCGGGGTGAGAGTACTTGACGGCGTTGTGCAGCAGGTTGACCAGCGCCTGCACCAGGGTCACCTGGTCGCCGCTGACCGGCGGCAGCCCTTCGGCGAGAGCCGTGGCTATATGCAGTTCCTTTCGCCTGGCGAAGGGCTGTACCGCCTCCACCGCTCGGGCGACTACATCCGCCACAACCGTGGGCCGGAAGCGCTCCCGGATGGCGCGCAGGTCCGCAGAGATGGCCCCCAGCCAGGTGTCCACCATTTTCAGGAGGTCGGCCAGACGGGCCTGCAGGCGCGCCAGCCGCTCGCTCTGAGCCTCAGTCAGGGTCTCTCGAAGCTCCGCCGCCAGCAGGTACAGGCTCTGCTGCACCGCCGCCAGAGGGGACTTGACCTCGTGGGCGATGATGGCGGCGAAATGCTCGCGCAGCATCTCCTGCTCCCGGCGCAGGGCCAGGGTCTCCTGCACCAGTCGCCTCCGCTCCAAGCCGCGACGGGTAATCAGCCGCAGCTCCTCGGGGGTGAAGGGCTTGGGCACGAAGTCGTAGGCCCCCCGCTGCATGGCCTCCACGGCGGAGGCCAGGGTGGCGTATCCGGTGATGACGATGGTGACCACGGAAGGGTCGGCGGCATGGATGCGCTCCAGCACTTCCATCCCCGACATCCCCGGCATCTTCAGGTCCACGTAGACCAGGTCGGGGCGAAACTCTTCCACCTGCCGCAGCCCCTGCGCTGCGTCTGAGGCTGTGGCCACGGCGTAGCCGGCGGCGCGGAGGATCTCGCTGCAGGAGTCCAGGACGACCTCCTCGTCGTCCACGATCAGGATGCGCCCGGCCGTCTCCATGGCTAAGCCTCCTGCCCCGCCGGCAGGCTCACCGTGAACGTCGTCCCCCTGCCCACCTCGCTTTGCACGCTTATGGTGCCCCGGTGCTCCTGGACGATGCGGTAGCTGATGGCCAGCCCCAGCCCCACGCCCTGCCCGGAGGGCTTGGTGCTGAAGAACGGATCGAAGACCCGCTCCAGGTCCTCGGGGCGGATGCCGCGCCCGGTGTCGCTGATGGCGACGTGGATCATCCGCGAGACGGGCTCGAAGCGGGTGGTGGCGATCAACGTGCCGGCACCGTCCATGGCCTCCGCGGCGTTGACGATGATGTTCATGAATACCTGCTGCAACTGCGCGGGGTCCACCACTGCCGCGGGGAGGTCCGGTTGCAGGTTGCGGATGAGGCGGACGTTGTGGAACATCGCCTGGTGCTCCACAAGGGCCAGGCACTCTTGGAGTATGCTGTTGAGATTGGCCGGACGCATCTGCGGTGGGCGCGGTCGGGCGAAGTCCAGCAGCCCCTGGATGATCTCCCGGCTGCGGTCGGCCTGGGCGGCGATCTTCTGCAGCGCCGGTCGCAGCGGGTCATCCGGCGGCACCTTCTCCAGCAGCATGTGGGCGTAGGCCAGGATTCCCTGCAGGGGGTTGTTCAGCTCATGCGCCACGCCGGCGGCCAGCTGGCCGGTGATGGCCAGCCGCTCCGACTCCCGGATGCGGCTCTGCGCGTACTCCCGCAACCGGGCGTCCCGCTGCTGCAGGGAGGAGGCCATGGCGTTGAAGGCCTCGGCCAGGTCCTGCAGCTCATCGTTGCTGCGAACCGCCACCCGCACATCCAGCTTTCCCTGGGCCATCTCCCGCGCGGCCTGGGTCATCCGCCCGATCCCGGCGGAGACGCGGCGGGAGATGTAGTAGGAGACGGCCATGGAGAGCAGCCCGCCGGTAAGGCTGATCACCATAAAAGCGGCGATGGTCCGCCGCCGGATAGCCACGTACTTCCCCTCCAGCACGCCCACGTAGAGGATCCCGATGATTCGGTCGTCGAGGGTGCGGATGGGCTCGTAGGCTGCGATGTACCAGTTGTTCACCACGAACGCCCGGCTGGTCCAGCGTTGCCCCTCTTCCACCACCCGACGATAGACATCCGCGGCGATACGCGTGCCCACGGCGCGACTGCCGTCGGCATTGGGCACGTTGGTGGCGATGCGCAGGTCGTCCAAGAAGATGGTGGCCGTCCCCACGTCCCGCCCGCCGTAACGCAGGCCCTGAAAGACCGTCTCCTTCACCTTGTCCACGATCTCGTAGTTGCGGTTCAGCAGCACGCCACCGTAGAGAAAGCCGATGGGACCGCCGCGCGCATCCAGGATGGGCGCCACCGTCTCCAGCACCATTCCGGCGGTCTCCTCGGTCTCCGGACGCGGCCGCGCTCTGGGCGTGGGGACGAAACGGATGTAGGCCAGGTCCGCCAGGAGGGGCGACTCCAGGCGCAGGTCGGCGCCGGCCATCACGCTTACCGCGGCCACCGGCACCTTCCTCATCCGGGCCGCGGCCAGTAGCGGGTCGTGGTTACGGTAATCGCCGGTCACTCCCGGGTTGCTGGTCCGCAGGAGGACTCTGCCGGCGGCGTCGGTCACCGTGAGGAAGTCCAGCCCCTCGCTGCGGGCGACGCGGGCCAGCTCCGCGGCCGCCTCCTCGATCCTGCCGCTCAGCAGGGCGTTCCTCAGGAAGAAGCGGTCCGCGGTAAGGCGGACGACGTCGTGCACATCGTTCAGCCGTCCGTAGAGGATCTCCCGCGCCGTGTTCAGGGCGTTGGTCACCGAGGCCTGCGCCTCGGAGAGAATCAGCCTGCCGACCAGCTGCGTCCCCACCACGATGAAGACGATCACGGCGATGATGATGATCAGCAGGTAACTGAGGACCAGCTTGACGCCGATGGACAATCGCCGCCCGGCGGCCGCCCCAGCCAGCCGTCGCCGCACGGCAGGGAGCGACAGCCGCGCACTCACCTGGGGGAGCCGGTGCACCGTGCTCACGTCGGTCGTCGCCCTACTGATCTCCATGCCGCAGCGCAGATGGCGCGGCGGCGGAGCTACACCAGGGATTCAGCCAGCAGCTCCACCACATCGCGCACAACCATCCGTTTCTCGTAGCCCAGGACCTTCAGCGCGTCCTCGAAGCGGGCGATCTCGTAAGGGCAGGAGACGGCCAGCACGTCCGCACCCGTGGCCACCGCCTCCTGCACCCGCCGCTCCGACAGCCGCTCGTAGCCCTTGAGCTTGTAGTAGGCGTCCAGCCACATGCCGCCCCCGCCCCCACCGCAGCAGACCGTGTTCACCCGGTTGTGCACCATCTCCACGAGCCGAACCCCGGGGATCGCCTCCAGGAGCTGGCGCGGCTCGTCGTAGTAACCGTTGTGCCGGCCCAGGCAACAGGAGTCATGATACGTAACGGCATAGTCCAGGCGTCGCCTCAACAGCGGCCGGAGGCGCTCCAGGTGCCGCACCAGGAAGGTGACCGTGTGCTCCACCGGGGGGGCGAAACCCAGGGCTGGGTACTGGTACTTAAAGGCGTCGTAGGCGTGCGGGTCGCCGGTGACCAGACGGCCAAAGCGGTACTTCTGCAGCACGGCCATGTTGTAGTCGGTGAGGGTGCCGAAGAGGCCGGCCTCCCCCACCAGCCGGGAGCACTCGCCGGCGCACTTCTCCTCGTGGGCCAGGATGGCGAAGTCGACCCCCATGGCGTGGAAGATCCTGGCGGTGGCGCGGCTGACTTCCTGCCCGCGCGGCGTATAGGAGGGGTAGCATTCCACGAACCAGAGGACGTCCACCGGCTGCGGTGTCTCGGCCAGGATGCGCACGGGTACCTCCGCACCCTTCACCCATTCGCTCCGGCGCCGCGGCGGAGATCCCATGGGGTTGCCGTAGCGCAGGGTGTTGTCCAGGGCCCGACGCAGCTCTGCCGGCACTTCGGGCAGGCGGAGGAAGACCTCTTCCTTTACCAGGGGCAGGAGGACCTCGGTCAGCCGGATACCGCGCGGACATTTGGCCATACAGGCGTAGCAGGCGACACAGGTGAGCATGCTGTCGCTGGAGAGCGCCTCCTCCAGCATCCCAGCGCGCAGCAGCCCGATGATCCGCCGCGGCGGGTAGTCCATCACCTCACCGTAGGGGCAGGTCCCCGCGCAGACGCCGCACTGAATGCAGGTGAGGATTCTCCGCCCCTCGGGAGTCGCCAGCAGATTTGCGAGCGTCGGCTCCGCTACAGACTCCGGCCCGCCGGCCGCGACCGCGTCAGACATCGGGCCACCGTCCTCCTGGAGATGCATCTCCAGACCTATGCTAGGCGGGGTCGGCCGCGGGCGGCATCGGGCAGGTAGTTGAATCACCCACCGCATGCGTGCTGGACAAACCGCACGGCCGCTGTATGTGGATCACCCATTAGGGCTAGGTCGATCCTCCTATCAGGCCAGCAATGCGGACCGCGGGCCGGCCGGGGTCATGCCCCGGCAGCTCGCAGCCCGTCGTGTTCACACCACCGATGTGCGGAGTGGGACCACGCCGGCTCGCTTCTGGCTATTTTCCCCCGGGGCTCTAGGGAGGTTGCTGGATGCCAGCACAACACGCCCGCACCTAGCGTGAGAGACGGGGGTGGGGTACATATGACGTCCATTATGCCGCGGCATCCGGGCCTGCCTAGGTCTCCCGGGCCCACCGGCCGACCGGTCTGCCCCGCCGCCGCTCTCAGCTTCGCCCTGGGACTGATGGCCCTGCGGCTGTGCTGGCTACCGGGGGTGAACTGCGCGCTGGCGCTGGCGGCGGTGGGGGCCGGCGTGCTGGGGTTGTCCAGGGTGGCGCGCAGCCGCGGCGACCTGTGCGGATTCGACGAGGCCGTCTCCGGCACCGTGCTGGGGGTGATCGTGCTGGGCCTCTCGGTGTTCTTCGTGTCGGCTTTTGTGGGGGCCTGGCGCTAGCGGACCATGGGTTCACGGCTGACGAGGCGCCAGTTCCTGCAGCTGGCGGCGGCAGCAGGCGCCGGGGTGACGGTGCTCTCCGCGGCTCCGCCCCTCGCCGCCAGGGCGGCTCAGACGACAGTAACCGCCGGGACAGCAATCCTCATCGACATCGCCCGTTGCATCGGCTGCCGATCCTGTGAGGCGGCCTGCAAGGCCTATCACAACTTCCCGCAGGGCGAGGCGCAGGACCTGAGCCCCACGGCGTGGACCTACGTGAGGACAACGCCGCTGCAAAGACCGCGCCCGCACCTCAACCTGGGAGATGAGGGCGCCCGCAGGCGGACGTTCAAGGTTCAGTGCATGCATTGCCTGACGCCGGCATGCGCGTCTGCGTGCCCGGTGGCTGCGCTACACAAGACGCATCAGGGACCCGTCGTCTACGACGCCAGCCGTTGCATCGGCTGCCGCTACTGCATGGTGGCCTGCCCCTTCCAGGTGCCCCGCTTCGAATGGCGCAGTCCGCTCCCCCGGATCACCAAGTGCAACATGTGCGCGGAGCGGCAGCAGCGGGGGGAGCTCCCCGCATGCGTGGAGGCCTGCCCGGTCCAGGCGCTGCAGTTCGGCCCGCGACCCGCCCTGCTGGCGGAGGCGGCCAGGCGGATCGCTGCGGACCCCCGCTACGTGCCGGCTATCTTCGGGGCGGAGGAGGTGGGTGGGACTTCTGTCCTATACGTCTCCGACGTCCCCTTTGAGGAGCTCGGCTTCCCGATCGTGGTCCGAGAGCCCCTTCCCGCGTACACCTGGCGTGTCCTGGGCAAGCTGCCGGGGATCGTCCTCACCCTGGGGGCGTTGCTCACCGCCGTGGAGGCCCTTGCCCGTCGTCGCAACAGCCAGCCGCCTTCGGGAGGTGGCACATGAGGGCTCGCCCGCCCCGTCTCTCGCCCGGACGTCTCGTGCTCTGGTCGCTGTGTCTAGGCGCGCTGGCCGTCAGCGCATACCGATTTGCCTTCGGCATCGGATCCGTGACACGCCTCTCGGACCGCTTCCCATGGGGGCTATGGGTGGCCTTCGACGTGCTGGGAGGCGTGGCGCTGGCCGCAGGCGGCTTCACCATGGCAGCCGTCGTCTACGTGCTGCACAACGAGCGCTACCACCCTCTGGTACGGCCGGCGGTGGTCACCGGATTCCTCGGCTACGTGCTGGTCGTCGCCGCCTTGCTGGTGGATCTCGGCCGCCCGTACCGGATCTGGCATCCGGTGATCATGTGGAATCCACACTCGGTCATGTTCGAGGTCGCCTGGTGCGTCCTGCTCTACACCCTGGTCCTCGCCCTCGAGTTCGGACAGATGGTGCTGGAGCGCCTGGGACGCCTGACGATGCTGCGCCTCACCCGCCTGGCCATGCCTCCGCTGGTGGTTGCTGGCGTGATTCTCTCCACGCTGCACCAGTCGTCGCTGGGGACGCTCTTCCTCATCGTTCCTGGTAAGCTTCACCCGCTTTGGTACACGCCAATGCTGCCGGTGCTCTTCTTCGTATCCGCTTTGGCCGTTGGGCCGGCCATGGTCCTGTTGGAATCGTTCTTGAGCTCCCGCGCCCTCAAGCGCGAGCTGGAGCTCCCCCTCCTCATGGACCTGGCCCGCATCTCTTTTGTCATCCTTTCTATCTACCTGGGGTTGAAGGTTACGGACCTGATCGCGCGGGGGGCCTGGCCGCAGGCGCTTGCGCCGTCGGTGGAGGGACGCCTCTTTGCCGCAGAACTCCTGCTGGGTGTCGTCCTCCCCATGATCCTGCTGGCCACGGACGGTGGCCGTGCCGTGACGAAGAATGCCATCGCCGCCACGCTGGTGGTCTTGGGAGTAGTGCTCAACCGTCTGAACGTGGCCATCACCGGCATGCTGGCCGGAAGCCATGCGACCTACGTCCCAGCCTGGACGGAGGTGTTGGTGAGCCTAGGCATCACCGCCGCAGGTGTCCTGGCCTACCTGTGGATTGCCGAGCACCTGCCGGTGTTCCCCCAAAAGAGGCACGCCACCCCCTAGACGACGCCTCCCACAGGGGAATGTCGCCCGCAGGCCTCGGTAGGGGCTGGCCGCCATCCCCGCGAAGACCGTGGCGGGAGCCACCCGGAAAGACATGAGTCGCGAGCTTTCTGCCACCCTGCGAGAACTGCAGGTGCGCATAGCACTCCTGGAGCAGCAACTGGCTCGGATGGCACCTTCTGTCGATGCCAGCCTGCGCCACCGCGGCTGGACGGCGGCGGTCCACTCCTCGCTGCAGCGCGTGCTGCTGCCGGAGCCCGCGGAGCCTGCCCGCATCGACCGCTACTATGCCGATCTGCGCCACTACCACTTCCGCCGCCTCCTCCAGGAATCGGCGGAGCGGCGAAGGCTCGACCCTGCCGCGGTCCGCCGGCTGGAGCGGCGGTGGGGGCCGCGCACCGCGGCCACCCTGGAGCGGCTGGTGGAGTACGGCCTGCTCCGCCGCCGGGGGAGAGGGTTTGTGCTGGCGGCGGAGGAGGCGAAGACCTTCGGGGAGACGCTGGAATGGTTCCTCGCTCAGGTGTTTGCCCGCGAGTTCCTGGCGCCAGCAGCCTGGGACGTGCGGATCCGCGGCCTGGAGCGGGGCGGGGACTTCGACGTGCTTGCGGTGCTGGACGGGCGGCTGGGCTACGTGGAGTGCAAAGGCAGCCCTCCGTACAACGTGTCGGCGGACGTCCTGGCCCGCTATCTGGAGCGCACCCGCCGCCTTAGCCCCGACTTCACCATCCTCCTGCTGGACACCACGCTGCACATCGAGCGAAACATCATCGACAACCTGGTGCGGCTGCTGCGCGGGGAGGGGGGCCCGCCTCAGGTGGTCCGGGCCACGCCGGGAGTGTACGAGGTCGGCGGGGGCACGCCGTTTTTCGTGGTCACCAGCCGCCGCAGCCTGGTGGCCAACCTGGCCGTCTGCCTGCGCCGCCTCCACGGCGCGCGGTAACGGAGAGGCCCGTCTGCCTGACATAGTCGCAGGGGGTTGCCCGTCGGGACGGCAGGAAGCCCTTCCAGCCGACGGGGCTGAACGCTACTCCGGTACGCTAGCCAGCCACTCCTCGACGGCGCGGGCGAACTCACGAAACGTGGCGGGCGCCCCCCGCAGCGCCGCCGCTACCTGCCCCAGGTCAACCCTGACATACTCGTGCACGAGGACGTTGCGAAACCCTCCCGACCCCTTCAGCCGTTCATACAGCGCAGGCGGGAGAACGCCTGCATGGCGCAGGTCCTGCAGCAGTCCTTCGTACGTTTCCGGGTACCGGCGGAAGTGCGCGGCCAGGATGTGCTCGCACACGGTGAAGAGGATCGTCAGGCCTGCCAGCAGCCCACGCTCGACAGTCCAGCGCAGGCTGAGGTCCCGCGCCATGGCCTGAGCGGTCACACCTGCGTACTTCTCCAATTCGGCAGCCACCTGATCAAGATCCGCCAAGGATTCGTGGACGAAGTCGCGTCGGATGGCCATGGATCCTCCCCCTGAGATCCTCTTGCGATGTCCCCACCGCAGCCGGTGGTCGCGGTACCTGGCCCGGACAAGACGCTCATAGGCAACCGCCTCCGCAGGACTGGCAGCTAGGAGGAGGCGGCCGGTCGTGACCGCCTCCCACTGCAGAAGCACGGAAGCGCACCGCAGGTCAGCCAGGTCCAGACGGTCAGTGCCGAGCGCCGTCGAGAGGTCGGCGTACAGGCCAGGGTAGCTGAAACCGTCGGCGGGCAGTACCGCCAGGTCAACGTCGCTGGCCGTGGCCGGGTCCCGGGCGGCGGATCCGAAGAGGTAGGCAAGCCGCAGGGGATGGCCTGCCAGGACGGCGGGGAGCGCCTCCAGCCGCCGGGAGATGTCCGGCGGGAGGGGCCGCAGGCGGGAGTACCGCTCCTTGATGCCCACGCTCAGGTGTTCGCGGGGCCCGCGCCCCCGGCCTGCTGCTCCCCTCTCGCTGCGCTCAGTACTCCCGCGACAGGAGGTGCCGGTTGCCGATGCGCACGTTGGTCAGGCCGGCGTCGCGCGCCGCGGCGGCCGCCTCCTCCGCGTGGCGCACCGAGGTGCAGGGAAGGTCGGGTATGTAGAAGTTGGGTGCGAAGCCCAGCAGCGCGTAGGGGATGTGGCGGCTGAAGGTGGCGATGAAGCGGGCGATGCGGCCCACCTCCTCGGCGTCTACGTAGCCGGGCACCAGCAGCGTGCTGGCCGCGAGCAGCGGCGGGTCGGGGCGCTCGCTGAAGCGGCGGGCGGCGCGGGCGAAGTTGGCCAGCGTCTGGCGGTTGGAGTGGCCCGTCAGCACTACGTGCAGGGTCTCGTCGAAGGCCTTAAGGTCGAACTTCACCGTGCCGTTGGTGCGCAGGGAGAGCTCCACCGCCCGGTCCAGCAGGCCGGGGCTGGACGTCCCCGCGCTCTCCCAGCAGACGGCGACCCCGCGCGCGGCCAGCAGGGCCGCCGAGGCCAGGGCGTGGGGCATCTGAGATGCGGGGTCACCCCCGAAGTAGCAGACGCAGAACGTCTGCGCGTTGGCCGCCGCGGCCAGCGCGGCGGCGCTGGTGGCCCGCTGCTGCAGCGTGGGCGCCACCTCCGTCGGTCCGCTGCCACAGGTGGCCGCCGCCTCAGCGGCGGTGGGAAGCAGCTCCCGGTAATGCCAGTTCTGGCAGAAGAGGCAGTTCAGGGTGCAGCTGCCGTAGAAGACGGCTAGGTTATGCCCCTCTCGCCGCCCCCGCCCCGCACAGGCCCACATGGCCACGCAGTTGGTGGGCAGCGGGTCGCGGTACCAGTGCAGCAAGCCGCGCGCCGGCACCCCGGCCAGGTGCACCAGCCGCCCGCGACGCAACGTGCGAAGGCCGCAGTAGCCCGTCTCCCCCTCCCCGATGACGCACCCGTGCAGGCACAGGCCGCAGCGCACCCCGCCCTCCGCCCGCGGCGGTGCGACCGGCATGCGGAAGGCACGGCGCACCGCAGCGTGGGCCGCGAAGGCCACCTGTCGCGCCCGATCGGGCCGCGCGCGGATGCAGGGGCCGCAGACGCCCAGGTGGGCGGCGATGAGGGGAGAGGAACGGCCGCACAGCCTGCAGCGCTGCGGAAGCGGGGCACGAAAAGTGGCGACCATCCACTAGGGTGGAGACCGTCTACGCGGCTGGCGGCTCGGAGCGGCCGTCTAGAACTTTCCAGACTCCTGCGGCTTCCTCTTGTGTCTCGCGGTCGTCCAGTACGCGCTCTCCCGCGACTGCGGGAATGGCACGTTGCCCCGTAGCCTTCTCGAGTATGGCCGCCCGGCGCCGGGCGCGACGGACATCGTGGGCCATGACAATCCCGGAGACTTCGGCCACCAAGTAGACCTCCTGGCCGTCCAGCAGCCCCATGAGTACCACGTCGGCCTCCAGCAGATCTGCACGCTCCTCTGGAGTGAGGCGGCTGCTGTCCACGGCGTCGTCGAGGAGCAGGCCCAGCTGTTGGTGGTCGACGATGCGGATGCGGCGGAGGATCCGCTGGAAGTAGGAAGCGGCTCGCTCACGGTAGCGGCGTTCCAGGCTCTCCCCCTTGAGACCGGCGACATCGCGGACCAGGGCCCCCACGGTCTGCTCTGTGTCCCGCTGGGCGGCAGTCAGCTCCCCCAACCGCTGCTCCGTCGCCCGCTGGGCAAGAGCCAGCTCCTCCAACCGCTGCTCCGTCGCCCGCTGGGCAAGAGCCAGCTCCTCCAACCGCTGCTCCGTTCGCCTCTGCGCCTCCGCCAGGAGCTTAACCTCCTGGGCCAGCTCGCGAACCACCTGTGGAAGAGAGAGGATTTCCTCCGTCAGCAGGAGCCGGCGCAATTCCGGTCGCCACTCCGGATGCTGCTCCAGCAGCCGAACGAGGTCGTGAAGGTCCTCCACGCTGAACGGCATAGTAGATTCATTCTAGCATGGCGGTCGGGGGCATCTCTGGCTTCCCCGGCCCGCCACCACGGCTGCGGCGGCCAGCCCCTGCCTGATGCAGTCAGGCAGGCCGATCCCGCGGTAGCCGGCGCCAGCCAGCACGATCCCGGGGGAGGAGGCCAGCGCCGCCTCCACCGCCGCCAGGCGCTCCAGGTGGCCGACGGTGTACTGGGGCATCGACGCCGGCCAGCGGACGATGCGCCAGAAGACGGGCGGAGCAGCAATCCCCATGGCCGCGTGCAGCTCCTCGCGCACCACCTGGAGGATCTCCTCGTCGCCTTGCTCCAGGACGGCGGCGTCGCTGGCGCTGCCCACGTAGGCCCGCAGCAGGGCGAACCCCGGCGGCGCACGGTCGGGCCACTTGGCCGAGGCCCAGGTGCAGGCCGTGATCCGCCAGCCCTCCCCGCGCGCCACCACGAAGCCGTGCCCTCGCAGGGTGGGAATGTCCCCCCCCCGGAACGCCAGTGAGACCGTGGCTGTGGACGCGTACGGGATCTGCCTCAGCAGGGAGGCGGCCTCAGGCGCGAGCGGCTGCAGCAGGGAGGCGGCGGCGAACGCCGGGGTGGTCAGGATCACCGCGTCGGCCCGCGCCCGCTCCCCGGTGCTGAGGTCGAGTAGGTAGCCCGACCCCTCCCGGGCGATCGCCTCCACCCGGGTTCCGGTGCGCACCTCCACCCCCTCCAGGGCGGCACGCAGCCGCTCCACCAGGCGGTCGAGTCCCCCCCGCAGCGTGAGGAACAGGGGGAGGCGCCCGTCGGTATTCGCTGCAGCGTGGCGGCGGGCCAGCAGACCGGCGATCACCGAGCCGTGCCGCCGCTCCAGGTCCCGCAGCATGGGAAACGTCGCCTCCAGGCTGAGCTGCTCGGCGTCTCCGGCGTAGATGCCGGCCAGCAGCGGCGCGGCGATACGGTCCAGGGCGGCCTGCCCCAGGCGGCGGCGGACGAAGGCACCGAGGCTCTCGTCGCCGTCCACCTTCCGGGGCGGCAGGAGCAGCTCTACGCCGATGCGCGCCTTCTCCGGTAAGGTGAACAGCCCGCTGCGCAGGAAGGGGAGGATCCTCGTGGGGGCGACGAGCGCCAGCCCCTCGGGCAGCGGGTGGAGGCGTCCGCGGGAAAGCACGTAGACGGTGCGGTCCGGTCCCGTGCCCACCAGATCCTCCCCCAGCCCCAGCGCCCGCGAAAGCGCCAGGGCCTCCGGCTTGCTGGTGAGGAAGGAGTCCGGCCCCGCCTCCAGGATGAACCCGCCCACGCGCTCGGTGAGGATCTTGCCGCCCAGCCGCGGGGCCTGCTCGTAGAGCGTCACCTCCACGCCGCGCAGCCCCTCGGCCTTGGAAAGCCCGTAGGCTGCCGCCAGCCCGGTGATACCTCCGCCGACAACGGCGACCCTCACGGCACGCGCACCCCCAAATGCGGGGCCACCAGGTCGGCCAGTGCAGCGATGAAGTCGGGGGAGTCGTTGAGCATGGCGGTGCGCTCCAGCCGCAGGCCCAACCGTGTCGCTATGCCCTGCGCCTCTATGTCAATGTCGTAGAGCACCTCAAGGTGGTCAGCCACAAACCCGATGGGACAGACCAGGACCTCCCTCTCCCCCTCCGCTTGCAGCCGCTCCAGCGTCGATGGGAGGTCCGGGCCGAGCCATGGCTCTGGAGTGCGCCCGGCGCTCTGGTAGGCGACGGCCCACCGGGACAGGCTGGCGAGGCGGGCCGCGCCGGCAGCGCTGCGGCTGACCTCGTCCGGATATGGGTCGTCCCAGGTGCGGATGCGCTCGGGCAGCGAGTGCGCCGTGAACAGCACATAGGGCGTTGCGGCGAAGCGGCTCGCCGCCGCGCGCAGGCGGGCGGCGACGGCGGCGAGGAAGCCAGGGTGATCGCCCCAGCTCGTGATGTAGGTGAGGGTCAGCTCCGGGGGCCTTGCCTCCTCCGCCGCCTCTACGTACGCCCCCACGCTCAGCCGAGAGTAGTGGGGGGCCAGGGCCACGCCCACCGCGCGCCTGATCCCGGTGGCGGCCATCTCCCGGACCGCGTCGCCGATGAAGGGGGGCGCGTGCCTCATACCCACGCGCACATCGACGGCGCACCCCCGCGCGGCCAGCGCCGCCGCCAGCGCGGCGGCCTGGCGGCGGGTGATCTCCAGCAGCGGCGACCTTCCGCCGATGGCGCGGTAGCGGTCCACCAGCTCAGTAAGCAGTTCCGCGGAGGGCGGACGGCCTCCCCGGATATGGGTGTAGTAAGACTCGACCTCCGCGAGGCTGGCCGGGGAACCGTAGGCCATCAGCAGAACTGCCTCTCTCACGGTTGCCGCCCCCCGGGCGGGCTCGCCTCGCTCAGCGAGCCGGCCCCGCGCCTGACCTCCGTGCTCACCGGGTCACCTCCACGCCTGCGTGTACCAGGTCGACGAGGCGGCGCAGGTTGTCCACCGGAGTGTGCGGCAGCACCCCGTGCCCCAGGTTGAAGATGTGCCCGGGGCGACCGGCGGCGGCGCGGAGGATGGCCGCGGCATGCTCCCGTACCACCTCGAACGGGCCTGCCGCCACCGCGGGATCGAGGTTGCCCTGGATCCCCCGCGGACCGATGCGCGCCCAGGCCGCGTCCAGCGCCACGCGCCAGTCCACACCGATGACATCACCCCCCGCTTCCGCCATCAACTCCAGCAGGCCCGCCGTGCCCGTGCCGAAGTGGATCACCGGCACTTGGGGCAGGGCGGCGAAGAGGCGGCGCATGTGCGGCAGCACCGCGGCCCGATAGTCGAGAGGGCCGAGGCAGCCCACCCATGAGTCGAAGACCTGCAGCGCCTGCGCCCCGGATGCCACCTGCGCCCTGAGAAAGGCCACCGCGACGTCTGTGAGACGCTCCATCAGCCGGTGCCAGACTTCGGGGGCGCCGTGGATCATCGCCTTCACCTTGAGGAACTGGCGGGATGGGCCGCCCTCGACGAGGTAGGAGGTCAGCGTGAACGGTGCGCCGGCGAACCCGATCAGGGGGACGGGCGAGGCCCTGCGCACCAGGGAGACAGCCTCCAGCAGGGCGGGGGTGTGCTCGTAGGGGTTGAAGGGCTGCAGCCGCTCCACGTCGGCCGCGCCCTGCAACGGCTCGGCCACCACCGGTCCCAGCCCTTCGCGAAGCTCCACCGCCACGCCCATCCCGAGCAGGGGCAGGGTGATGTCGGCGAAGATAATGGCCGCGTCCACCCCAAGGCGGCGGACAGGCTGCAGCGTCACCTCGGCGCAGAGGTCGGGGTGCTGCGTTATCTCCAGGATGCTGTAGCGCTCGCGGAGCGCCCGGTACTCGGGGAGCGCCCGCCCGGCCTGGCGCATGAACCACACCGGAGTCCCCCCGGCCGGCTCGCGGCGGCAGGCGCGCAGGAACGCGTCGTTCACGCCACCGCCTCACGCGCCGCGGCTACCGCCGCGTCCACCTCCGCCTCACCATGGGCCAGCGTGAGGAACCACGCCTCGAACTGGGAGGGCGGCAGGAGGATCCCCCGGGCCAGCATGGCGTGGAAGAAGCGGGCGAAAGCCGCACTGTCGCACTCCAATGCCTGCGTGTAGTCGGCCGGCTCCGTCTCCCGGAAGAAGACGGTGAGCATGGCGCCCACCTGTGTCACCGCGGCCCGCCCGGCAAGAGCCGCGCGCAGCCTATCAGCCAACAAGGCGGCGCGCTCCTCCAGCGCGGGGTAGACAGTGGGGTCGGCCAGGCGGCGCAGCACCGCCGCGCCCGCCGCCATGGCCACAGGGTTCCCCGAAAGGGTGCCCGCCTGGTAGACAGGGCCCAGCGGGGCCACGTGCTCCATGATCTCCCACCGCCCTCCGTAGGCCCCCACGGGCAGCCCTCCGCCGATGATCTTGCCCAGGCAGGTAAGGTCGGGAGTGACGCCGTAGCGCGCCTGAGCCCCGCCAAACGCCACGCGGAAACCGGTGATCACCTCGTCGAAAATCAGCAGGGCACCGTAGGCTGCGGTCAGGTCGCGTAGCGCGGGCAGGAACTCCGGGTGCGGTGGGACCAGGCCCATGTTGGCGGCCACCGGCTCCACGATTACCGCTGCGATCTCCTCCCCGAACTGGCGGAAGAGGCTGGCGACGGCATCCACGTGGTTGTAGGGCGCCACCAGCGTGTCCCGCACTGCGGCGGCGGGCACGCCAGCGGAGCCCGGCAGTCCCAGGGTGGTCACGCCCGAGCCGGCCTGCACCAGGAGCATGTCGGCATGCCCGTGATAGCAGCCGGCGAACTTGACGATCTTCTCGCGGCCGGTGAAGGCGCGGGCCAGGCGGAGGGCGCTCATGGTGGCCTCGGTGCCGGAGTTGACGAAGCGAAGCCGCTCCAGGGCGGGGAAGGCCGCCTGGATCAGGCCTCCCAGCTCCACCTCCTCCTGTGTGGGCGCCCCGAAGCTGGTGCCCCGGGTGACCGCCGCCTGCACAGCCTCCACCACCTCGGGGGCGGCGTGCCCCAGGATCACCGCTCCCCAAGAGGCGATGAAGTCCAAAAGGCGACACCCCTCCGCGTCCCACACATAGGCGCCGGAGCCGCGGGCGATGAAGCGGGGGGTCCCGCCCACCGCGCCGAAGGCCCGCACCGGGCTGTTCACACCGCCGGGGAAGATCTGCTGCGCCCGGGCGAAGAGGTCAGCGCTGGTGGTCCCCGTCACGGCTGATAGGGGCAGAGGGGGTCGCTGCCCATCTCGTCTCCGGTCCAGGCGTAGGCTCGGGCGCGTGAGCCGCCGCAGATGGCCTTGAAGGAGCAGGCACCGCACTTGCCCGTGAGGCGTTCCACGTCGCGCAGGCGGACGAAGAGGGGCGAGGTCCGGTAGAGGTCGACGATGCTGACCGTGCGCACATTCCCGGCAGCCAGCGGCAGGAACCCGGAGGGATAGACCTCTCCCGTGTGCGAGACGAACATGATCCCGTTGCCGTCGCGCACTCCAAACCCGCGACCCACTGGCGTGCGTGCGATGGCCGCATCATCCATCCCCGCCGCACGCATGCGCACCACGGCCACGCGCCGGTAGTGGGTGGCCTCCGTGGTCTTGATGGCGAAGGGGGCGTCCCGGGTAAGGTCGAGCAGCCAGTGGAAGAGCCGCTCCGACTGGCCGGGCGTGATCTCCTGCAGCAGGCGGCCGCGGCCCACGGAGATGAGGAAGAAGAGGCTCCAGCGCATGATGTCCAGACCGCGCAGCAGGGCGTAGAGATCAGGCAGGTCCTCCAGCGTCTCAGCCGTGACCAGCGTGTTGACCTGCAGGGGGATGTGGGCCTCGCGCACCCAGCGGGCCGCCTGCAGCGTCACCTCGAAGCAGCCGGGGACACCGCGGAAGGCGTCGTGCCTCTCTGCCGTGGATCCGTCCAGGGACAGCGACATGCTCTGGATCCCCGCAGCCGCCAGGCGACCGATCACCTCCCGCGTGAGCAGGACCGTCCCGCTGGGGGCCAGGGAGACGCCGAAGCCCTGCTCCACCGCCGCACCGATTAGGTCCCACAGGTCGGGCCGCTTCAGCGGGTCGCCCCCGGTGATCACCAGGTGGGGCGGCGGATCACCGAAGCGCCGCGCCTCCCGCAACATGGCCCGCCCCTCCTCGGTGGAGAGCTCTCCGGGGTGGCGTGCCGCTACGGCTTCGGCGCGGCAGTGGCGGCAGGCCAGATCGCAGGCGCGCGTCACCTCCCAGTAGATCAGCAGCGGCGCTTGGGCAAAGACGTAGGGGACGGTGCCCTGGGCGGGACGACGGTGCGGCTCCCGCTCCGGCGGCTGGAGCTCCAGGTGCTGGGGCTCCAGAACTCGCGCCTCCAACCGCTGTCTATCCGGTGGATTCATGGCTCCTCCTATCCCAGCAGGCGCAGCGTCTCTTCCAGCGGCCGGTGGATACCGGTGAGGATGGGCACGTCGCGCACGGTGGCCCGCCGCGCCTCCGTCTCCCGCAGCGCCATGACCAGGTCCTGGAAGGCGCGCAGATCGTCCGTCTCGTAGGTGACGATGAACTCCTGGTCATCCAGACCGAAGGAGTAGGCCAGGCACTGCCGCACCTGCGGGTAGGCGCGCCCCACCCGTATGTGCTCGGCCATGATCTTCTGCCGCTCGGCCCGCGGGGTGAGGTACCAGTCGGCGGATTTGACAAACGGGTAGACGATAAGGTAGCGGGACCGCTCCCCCGCTAGCATGGCCTGCTCCTGCTCGCTGGCCCGCTGCACGTAGACCGACGGCCGCAGCAGCCCCAGCAATGAGTGGGCCGGGGTGCACCAGCGGCCCACCCCGGAGCGCAGCAGCAGGCCGGCGGTCTCCTCCAGGTCCTCCGGTGTGGCCCCCAGGCGCCAGAGGAGGAGCTGGGCGTCGGCGCGCAGCCCGACCATGGAGTAGGTGTGCGTGGTCACCCGCTGAGCGGCGTCGGCCGCCGCCCGGGAGAAGGCAGCCAAGTCTGCCTCCCGCTCATCAGCGCCCGTCCGCCGCCAGGCCGGGTCCAGGCGCAGGGTTAGGACGTGGACGAAGGATCCCTCGCTCATGCGATGAGCCGTGCCGCCTCCTTGGCAAAGTAGGTGATGATCACATCAGCGCCGGCGCGGGCGATGGCGGTGAGGATCTCCAACGCGGCCGTCCGCCCGTCCAGCCAACCCCGCTCGGCCGCGGCCATGACCATGGCGTATTCCCCGCTGACGTTATAGGCGGCCAGCGGCACCGGGAGGGAGTCGCGCGCGGCGCGGATGACGTCCAGGTAGGCCAGGGCCGGCTTGACCATGACCAGGTCGGCGCCCTCCTCCACGTCCAGGGCGATCTCCCGCAGTGCCTCGCGAACGTTGGGCGGGTCCATCTGGTAGCCTCGGCGGTCGCCGAACTGCGGGGCCGAGCCGGCGGCCTCGCGGAAGGGGCCGTAGAAGACCGAGGCGTACTTGGCCGAGTATGCCATCACCGCCACCTGGTGCTGCCCTGCGGCGTCCAGAGCCCTGCGGATGGCACCCACCTGGCCGTCCATCATGGCACTGGGGGCGACGATGTCCGCCCCCGCGGCGGCCAGCGCCGTGGCCGTGCGCGCCAGAAGCTCCAGCGTCTCGTCGTTGTCCACCTGCCCGTTGCGGATGACGCCGCAGTGGCCGTGGGTGGTGTACTCGCACAGGCAGACGTCGGCGGCGATGACGAGCTCCGGATCGGCCTCGCGCAGAGCGCGGATGGCCCGGGGGACGATGCCGTCGGGATCGTAGGCTCCACTGCCCAGGGCGTCCTTGCTTTCGGGGATGCCGAAGAGCAGCACCGCACGGATGCCGAGCTGGCGGAGCTCGGCGGCCTCCTCGGCCAGGCGGTCCACCGAGAGGCGGAACTGCCCGGGCATGGGGCCGATGGGCTCGCGCACACCCCGCCCGGGGCGGACGAAGAGCGGGTAGACGAACCGCTCCGGGCTGAGACGGGTCTCGCGGATCAGGGCCCGCAGGGCAGCGGTCCGCCGCAGCCGGCGCGGCCGGCGGACGAGGTCATGCCGTATGATGAGCTGGCGCACTTGCCTCCCTCCTCTGCAGTGCGGCTATCAGGCCGTCGGTGGTGTGCTCCGCGGCCACCAGGTCCGGGTGGAGCCCCAGCTCCCCCACGGCGCGCGCCGTCACGGGACCGATGCAGGCCACGAGGACACCGGCCAGCGCGGCCGCGGGATCGTCCACCAGGCGGGCAAAACCGCGCACCGTAGAACCGCTGGTGAAGAGGACGGCGTCGATCCCCTCGGCCAGGATCCGTCGCAGCGGCTCGCGAGACTCCTCCGGTCCCTCGACGGTGCGGTAGGCCACCACCTGGTCGACGTGCGCCCCCCGCTGTCGGAGCAGCCGGGGCAGTTCATGCGAGGCAGCATCTGCGCGCGGCAGGAGGACGCGCCGCCCGGCCACCTCGCCCAGGCCGGTGGCGATCGCCCTGGTGAGGTAGCGGTCGGGGACGAAGGAGGGTTCGATGCCCTGGGCCTGCAGCGCCTGCGCGGTGGCCGGTCCCACCGCCGCCCAGCGGGGAACGGTGGGGACCGGCAGGCCCAGGCTGCGCAAACGCTGGAAGACCGCGCGTACCCCGGCGGCGCTGGTGACCACGACCCAGTCGTAGGTGTCCAGCCGGCGCAGCGCCGCATCCAGCGGGCCGCCCGACTCGACCTCCCCCAGGGCCACCGTGGGGACCCATCGCGCGTCCCATCCGAGAGCCTGCAGGCGTGCGCAGAGGTCGCGGCCCTCGGGACGGGTCACCAGGACCCGCCGACCGCCTGCGCCCCCACCGTCACGACGCCCGCTCACGCCCGCCCTCCCCCCACCAGCGCCGCGGCGCCGCGGGCAAGCAGGCGCGCCCCCAGCGCCGCGCCCACCTCCTCCGCCGCCTCCGCCGCGCCCACCGCTCGGTCGCGCACCACGCTCCGGCCGTCCGGGGAGACCACGGCACCATCCAGCACCAGGTGTCCTCCGTCGACACGGGCCAGCGCGGCGATGGGCGCCCGACATCCGCCTCCCACCGCCCGCAGGAACGCGCGCTCTGCTGTCAGCTCCTGGCGCGTTGGCAGGTGGTCCAGCGAGGCCGCCAGCGCCGAGGACCGACCGCCCGTCCGCACCTGCACCGCCACCGCTCCCTGGCCGACGGCCGGCAACATCACCTCGGGAGACAGCACCGCTGTGATGCGCCCGGCGAGCCCCAGACGCTGCAGCCCCGCCGCCGCCACCACGATGGCATCCAGCGCGCCCGAGTCCAGGCGGCGCAGTCGGGTGTCCACGTTGCCGCGCAGGCCGGTGATACGCAGATCGGGGCGTAGCGCCAGGAGGAAGGCGGTACGCCTGGGACTCTCGGTCCCTACGACGGCGCCCTGGGGCAGGTCTCCCACCTCCCGGCCGATGCGGCTGACCAGCGCGTCTCGCGGGTCGCCGCGGGGAAGGTAGGCCACGACTGAGACCCCGGCCGTTTCGGTGGTGGGCAGGTCCTTGGCGCTGTGCACCGCCAGGTCGATGTGGCCGCCAAGCAGCGCCTGCTCCAGCTCCTTGACGAAGATGCCGCTGCCCAGCCGGGGGGCGGAGGGGCTGCGGCTGTGGTCCCCGGCCGTGCGCACCGTGACCACCTCGACGGAGACGCCCCTGGCCCCAAGCGCCTGTGCCACCAGCTCCGCCTGCGCCAGGGCCAGGGCGCTCCCCCGGGTGCCCAGACGAAGCACGTCAGCCATCCCGCCTCTCCCGCTCGCCGCCGTCGGCGGCATCCAGCGCGAAGAGGTCGCGGGCGACGTCCAGGTATATGGGGCCGTGCGTCGCCGCGCGGTCGCGCATCCGCACCAGCGGGTAGTGCAGGAGCTTGTTCAGAAGGCGGCGGCCGAAGGCCCGCAGGGTGGGATCGGAGGTGGAGAGCGCCGCCAGCTCCTCCTCCAGCACGGCCTCGGCCCGGCGGCGAAGGGCCTGGATCGTCGGCACCGCCTGCCGACCGGCCAGCCAGGCCAGGAACTGCGTCGTCTCCTCCTCCACGATGGCCTCCGCGCGGGCCAGCACCTCCGGTGAGACGTCCTGGGAAGCGCGGCTGCGCAGGTCGTCGAGGTCGAAGAGGCGGACGCCGGCCACCTGCCGCACCTCGGGCGCAACATCGCGCGGTACCGCCAGGTCGATCAGGATCAGAGGGCGCCCGGCCCGCGCGCCGACGACTCGGCGGACCACCTCCAGATCCAGCAGGGGAGCCTGCGACCCCGTGCAGGAGATGACGAGGTCGGCTTCCCGCAGGAGCCGCTCCAGGTCCCCAAACGGGGCGGCCTCCCCGCCCACGGCGCGAGCCAGTTCTACGGCGGTCCCCGGCGTGCGGTTCGTCACCACGATGGGCCCAGCCCCGGTATCTCGCAGTGCCTGTGCCGTCAGCTCTCCCACCTTCCCCGCGCCAACCAGCAGCACAGTCCGGCCACCGGCGGCCGCGAGCACCTCCGCGGCCAGCGCTGCAGCAGCCTTGGGGATGGAAGGCCGATCGCGCCCCAGGGGAGTCTCATTGCGCACGCGCCGCCCGGCGGCCAGTGCGTGCTGTCCCAGGCGGTCCAGCACCGCTCCCAGCCTGCCCAGGCGGCGGGCGACGGCCAGAGCCTCCCGCACCTGACCCAGGATCTGCGGCTCGCCCAGCACCATGGAGTCCAGCCCGGCCGCCACTGCCAGCAGGTGGCGCACGGCACCGCGCCCGCGCAGCACGACCAGCGGAGTCTCCCAAGGAGCGTTTCCAGCATCCAGCAGGGCACGACGCAGCGCCTCCACCGACGCCGTGCCGTAGAGCTCGGTGCGGTTACAGGTCACCAGCAGGAGGGCTTCACCCTGCAGGCCGGCCAGCAGGCGCTCGGCTGCTTCTGGTCCCAGGGCGAAACGCTCCCGCAGGGCCAAGGGGGCGGTCTTGTGGCTGAGCCCGACGCTGGTAATCACGGCGCTTCCTGCCCCGGAGGAGCTTCGTAGGCCTGCACGATGGCCAGCAGCATCTCATCCAGCAGCCGGCCCAGGTCGCGCGCCGTCTTGACCTGCACCTCGCCCGCCGGCAGCGCCTGCACCGTGCGGGCCAGCACCAGGTCGCGGAAGAAGCAGTAGCCCTCCACAGCCTGGGAGAGGGCAAGGCCCGCGGCGCGGAGCTCGCGCGCGTACTCCTGCCCCAGCAACCGCAGGCGGCGCCGGGCCTCCCGCCGCTCCACGGTGCCGTCCACCGAGTTCGCCAGCAGCTCCACCACCTGCCGCCCGTGCTCCCGCGCCCTGGCCCGGAAGGAGTTGTTCAGCGCGGCGAACCAGGGGGCCGCGCGCAGACGGTGCGCCGGTAGGCCGGAGACCAGGTGAAGGGTGTGGCGGCGCAGCGTGGCCGCCACATCGCCGCGCTCCGGACGCGCGGGAGCCGTCAGCACACGCAGGTCCTCCTCCAGGAAGCGGCGGTGGCCACCCGGGGTACGGAAGGTCTGAACCTTGCCCTGGTCCGCCCAGTGGCGCAGCGTGGCCTCATCCACCCCTAGGAGGGCGGCGGCCTGACTGAGAGATAACCAGCGTCGTGCCCGGGCCACGGGAATTCCATCGGGTACAATTCTACAGTTTTCTATAAGACCCTTTACAAATCTGCAGAGAACGGGTGGGCCTGTCCATCGGAAGAGTGCCTGATCTTGTGCTCGGCTGGCGAACGGAGGTCCTCCACCCCCGTGAGAGGAGGCCCTAGAGCATCCTGAGCAGGCGCGCTGCGAACCCCCCGAGGAGGACCGCCAGCGCCACCGTGCCCAGGGAGATCAGCGCCGCCCGACGCCGACCGAGAGCGCGGCCCAGCACGGCGATGGTGGCGATGCAGGGGATGTAGATGGTGTTCACCAGGGCATAGGTGAAAATCTGGTCTGCGGTCATGAAGCTCGCAAGGTTCTCGGCACCCCGGCCGTACTCCATGACGGCCAGCGCCACCAGGAGCTGGAGCGCCAGCTCCTTGCGCAGCACGGCGAACAGCAGCGTCAGGCCCGCCACGGCCGGGAGGCCCAGCCACCCTTCCACCACCGGCGCCAGCGGCCAGGCGGCTAGCCGGATCAGGCCGGTCTCGTAGAGGGCGCCTAAAACGACGCTTCCTGCCAGCACGATGGGCACCGCCACGAAGACGAAGTCCCGCACGCGGACCCACGTCTTGCGCAGGACGGTGCGCGCTGTAGGCAGGCGGAAGGGGAAGATCTCGGCCAGCAGGTCCGGCGTCCCACACGGAATGATGCGGTTCAGCCCCCAGCCCGCCGCCAGCACCACGGCGGTGACGACGCCGTAAAGCGCCAGGGCCCAGGGCCATCCCAGGTAGTACGCCACCGCTCCAAAGATGACGGCGGTGCGGGCGCTGCAGGGGACCATGGTGATCAGGGTACCGGCGATCAGCCGCTCGCGCTCGGTGCGCAGCACGCGCAGCCCGATGATCGCCGGGACGTTGCATCCCGCACCCGCGACCAGCGGCAGCGCCGCCCGCCCTGAGAGCCCCAGGCCGCGCATCAGCCGGTCCAGCAGCACTGTGACCGCGTTGAGGTATCCGGTGTCCTCGAGGATCCCCAGGAGGATGTAGAACGTGAGCACGTAGGGGATGCCCACTGAGAGCACGGCGTTCAGCCCGGCGTCGAAGCCCCACAGCAGCGTGCGCGCCGCGACGCCCTCGCCGAAGAGGGCCAGCAGCAGCGCCCGGATGGGCGGCGAGGCGAGACGGCCCCAGGCACCGTCCACCAACCCGGCCAGAGCACCGCCGCCCCAGAAGAGGGTTGCGAAGACCGCAGCGAGGACGGCAATGAGCAGGGGGACGCCGCTGGCCGGGCGGACGGCGGCGCGCCAGGCGGCACGGCCGCGGAACTCCCCCCTCGAGACTGTCACCTTGGCCGCGATCCGCTCTGCCAGCGCGTGGCGCTCCCGGGCCACGGCGACCGCCGCCGGTTCCCCGGATGCCGCCTCCAGGCGGGCGGCGGCAGAAGCGGTGCGCTCTGCCAGAGCCGCCCCCGCCTGCGGCGCGATCGCCGCAAGGGCTGCGGGCTGCAGCGCACCTTCAAGTAGCAGCAGCGCCGCCCCCCGCCTCGACAGGGGAATCTGGCCGTCCAGGGAGGAGGCCAACCGCGCCACCTCCCGCTCCAGGGTGGGGCTGTAGCGGTGCCGGACCGCAGGCGCCTGGCCGGCCGCGCGCACGGCCTCGGTCAGCACCTCGCGCAGCCCCCACCCGCGGGTGCCCACCGTGGGGACCACCGGGACCCCCAGGAGATCGGCCAACTGCTGGGCATCGATGCGGATGCCCGCGCGCTGTGCGGCATCAGCCAGGTTGAGGGCGACGACCACCGGGAAGCCCAGGTCGATCAACTGCAGGACCAGGTAGAGGTTGCGCGCCAGATTCGTGGCATCGACGATGGCCACCACCGCGTCGGGCGGCCACTTCAGCAGGGCCTCCCGGGCGGCGCACTGGTCGCCCGACGTACACGTCAGACAGTAGAGCCCCGGCAGGTCTACCAGCGTCACCACCTGCCCGTCCAGGCGGACGGTGGCCGTGTTCAGCTCCACGGTGGCGCCGGGGTAGTTGGTCGTGAGCACCTCCAGCCCGGTGAGCCTGTTGAAGATCGTGGACTTGCCCACGTTGGGATTGCCAGCGAGGGCGATGGTCGTACCGGCCCGCCGGCCGTGGCGGGCGGGCTGGTGGCAGGCCACGGCACTCATGGGTCCCCGCGCACCTCGATGCGTCCGGCGAGCCGCCGCCCCAGGGCGTAGACGCCTCCCGCGGTCTGCACCAGTACCGGGCCGCCCAGGGGCATCACCTCGATCACCTCGACCGGCTCGCCGGGAAGGAGGCGGAGGGCGGCCAGCTCTGCAGCCATTGCTGGATCCTCGAGAGGGATCCGGGCAATGACGCCACGTCTTCCCGCAGGAAGCCCGGAAAGGGGACGCGGCGGAACGCAGCTGGCACCTTCTGCCCCCGGAGTCATTGTTGAGTCAGCGCCTCCTGAATACCAGTGTCTAAGTGGGGCGCCGAGAGGATAATCAGGCCGGCGCAGTATTCCGACTAGACCCCCAGGTAGGCGCGGCGCACGTCGTCTCGGTCCAGCAGCTCCGGCCCGGTACCCTGCAGTGTTATGCGGCCGTTCTCCAGGACGTAGGCCCGGTCGGCGATGGCCAGCGCCTGCTTGACGTTCTGCTCCACCAGCAGGACCGTGGTCCCCTGGCGGCGGATCTGCGCGATGACCTCGAAGACGTTGCGCA
>Ga0101945_1000960_pt1 | contig 36056 bp, 39 predicted proteins | sample DewCreD2012metaG_2_FD_75246 | JGI IMG/M metagenome (GOLD analysis project Ga0101945, IMG submission 75246) | Hot spring sediment bacterial and archeal communities from British Columbia, Canada, to study Microbial Dark Matter (Phase II) - Dewar... ... | reverse complement strand
GTGTGCAGGATCATCTGCCCCGTCCGATCCGCGGCGAAGCAGGTGCGGGCCAGGGGGGCTTCTCCGAAGTTCCGCGTGTGCCCTCCCGCCCGGACGCGCTGCTCGATGCGCCCGTCCGGTGTGCGGTCGAAGGGCAACCCCAGCCGCTCCAGCTCGTAGACGATCTCCACGGCTTCGGTGCAGAGGATCTCCACGGCGTCCTGATCCGCCAGGTAGTCCCCGCCCTTCACCGTATCGAACATGTGCCACTCGGGCCGGTCCTCCTCGGCGTGGCCCAGCGCCGCGCCGATGCCTCCCTGGGCGGCCCCGGTGTGGGAGCGAAGGGGATGGAGCTTGCTGAGCACGGCCACATCCAGATCAGGGTGGCGGGCCAGCTCCAGGGCGGCATACAGCCCGGCTCCTCCACCCCCGACCACAATGGCGTCGAGCCTGTGCACGATCACCTCGGCCATCGGCGGGCTCCTCTCGCTACCGCTGGCAGGTGCGAAAGCGTTGCTGCGCGTCGGTCACCGTCCGCCGCGCCACCTCGGAGCCTGCCCAGCCGATGATCTCCGTGGGCTTCTTCTCCAGCGTCTTGTACACCTGGAAGAAGTGCTCGATCTCCTTGAGGAAGTGCGGTGCCAGGTGGGCCAGGTCGGTCACCTCGCTGAATCGGGGATCCCCTACGGGGACGGCCAGGATCTTCTCGTCGCGTCCCTTCTCATCGTGCATGTCCAGAACGCCCACCGGACGCACGGGGACGATGCAACCCGGAAAGGACGGTTCGTGGGTCACTATGAGCACGTCCAGGTGGTCCTCGTCCTCGGCCAGCGTCTCCGGGATAAACCCGTAGTCAGCCGGGTAGTGCAACGGCGAGTAGAGCACCCGGTCCAGACGGAGGCGTCCGCTGGCGTCGTCGTACTCGTACTTGTTGCGGCTGCCCTTGGGGATCTCGATCAGGGCATCCACGACCAGTGGGTGATCCACGGTGATTCCCCCTTATGACGGCGCTTCACCAGTCAGATTCTACGCTGCAGGGGAGAGCTCCGCATCACTGTGGGTTCCCACTTTCCGCCGCCACTGCGGGTTCCCACTTTCCGCCGCCTGAGGTATCATAAGCGGTGACGACAACTGCATAGCCACGTAATCCGGGGGAGCTCGGGGGAACCGGGCTGAGAGTGCACCTGGCCGGTGCAGACCCTTTGGACCCGATCCAGGTAATGCTGGCGTGGGGAATGGATGTACGGAGTGCCGCCGGCCTGTATCGGGCCGGCGTTCGTGTTTCTTGAGGCGCGGGAGGTGATGGAATGCGTACGCGCAAGCTGGTGCTGGGGGCGTTCTTTGCGGCACTGCCGGTCGTCCTGTCATTCATCCCTGGCGCGATTCCGGTGGCCGGCGCCAAGCTGCTGCCCTGGCAGCATATGACCAACGTCCTCGCTGGCGTCCTGCTGGGCCCGTGGTATGCTGCGCTGGCGGCTACGGTTGCGGCGATCCTCCGCAACCTCTTCGGCGTGGGCACGCTGCTGGCGTTCCCGGGAGGGATTCCAGGGGCCCTGGTCGTCGGACTTGCCTACCAGTATCTGCGCAGGGACTGGGCCGGGCTGCTGGAGCCTCTGGGTACCGGGCCGGTGGGCGCGACGATAGGTGCCCTGGTGGTGGGGCCTACGTTGATGGACCGCGCCATTCCGCTGTTGACGCTGCAGTACCTGTTCCTGGCCAGCTCGGTGCCCGGCGCTCTCGTGGGCTTCCTCCTGCTGAAAGTCCTGCAGCGCCTGAACGTCCCGATGGCGGCCGAGCCCGGGGTGCGCTGATGGCGACCCAAGCATTGCAGCGCCTGCGCATCCAGGCGCCGCCGGAGTGGGGCGTCGAGCCGGTTCCCGCACAGCACCGATATCTGGGGTTTCTCGACTACTTCGCCCTGTGGTCCAGCCTGGGGGTGGGGCTGCTGGTCCTGCTGGCCGGGACGCTGCTGGTGCCCGGGTTGGGTCTTGCCCACGCTCTGGCGGCCATCCTCGTCGGCACGGTGGTGGGCAACCTGCTGCTGGCGCTGGCCGGGGTGGTAGGCAGCGAAACGGCCGTACCCACCATGGTCCTGCTGCGCCCCGCCCTGGGCATCCGCGGTTCCTACCTCCCCACGCTGCTGAACACCGTGCAGCTTGTCGGCTGGGGGGCCTTCGAGGTCTTCATCATGTCGCAGGCTGCCAACGGCATATCCACCAGGCTCTTCGCGTACGACAACGTCACCCTCTGGGTCCTGGTCTTTGCCGCCTTCTGCACGCTGCTGGCCATCGGCGGCCCCCTGGTGGTGGTGCGCCGCTGGCTGGAGCGGTTTGCCATCTGGCTGGTGTACGCTACCACCATCTACCTGACCTGGTACCTGCTCACGCACCACGACATAGGCGGCCTGCTGGGCAGACCCGGCGATGGGAGTCTGCCCTTCTGGCTGGCGGTGGACCTGGTGGTGGCGATGCCGGTCTCCTGGCTGCCGCTAGTGGCGGACTACAACCGCTTCGCCCGCCGCAGCGGCCCCGCGTTCTGGGGGACCTTCACCGGCTACCTAGTGGCCAACGTCTGGTTCTACGGGCTGGGTGTGCTGTTCGTCCTGACGCTGAAGACCACGGACCTGGTCCCGGCCATCATGGGTCTTGCCGGCGGGTGGCTGGCCCTGCTGCTGTTGCTGGTGGACGAGACCGACAACGCCTTCGCCAACATCTACTCCACAGCCGTCAGCATCCAGAACGTCTTCCCGCGGGCGCGGCAGCGCTGGCTGGCGGTGGCCGTGGGCGCCGCCTGCGCGCTCATCGCGGCCAATGTCAACATCGTCCAGTACGAATCCTTCCTCTTCCTGATCGGCGCCTTCTTCGTGCCACTGTTTGGCGTGCTGGCCGCCGACTACTTCGTCCTGCGCCGCAGGCGCTACGACCTGGAGGCCCTGTACCAATCAGCGGGGCCGTACTGGTACCGGGGCGGCGTCAACTGGAAGGCGGTGGTCGCGTGGCTGGCCGGCTTCCTCGCCTACCAGTGGATCGTGCCCACCGAGATCCCCGGGTGGAAGGGCCTGCTTCAGGGTGCCGCCGGATTGCTGGCCCTGCCCTTCCCGCTTAGTGTGCGCTTCCCCTGGCTAGGGGCATCCCTGCCCAGCTTCGTCGTCGCCGCCGCGCTGTACCTGTTGAGCGCAGCCCTGCAGGGGAAGGCCCCCAGGGCTGCACCGGCAGACAGGTAGCGTCGATGGCTGGCGGGAGAGGGTCCGGCTCCGCGGGAGGGGACGAGACAACAGTGGAGGAGGCGGCTGCCAGGCTGCTGGTTGAGGTGCGGCGGCGGCGGCCGGTGGTGCACCACCTGCCCAACTTCGTCACCATGGGCGATGTGGCTGCCGTCACCCGCGCCCTGGGTGCCTCGCCAATCATGGCCATGGCACCAGATGAGATCCCAGAGGTGGTGGGCCGCGCTGACGCGCTGGTGGTGAACCTTGGCACGCCCACCGCGGAGCGGCTGGCCGCCATCGAGCGCGCCGTGGACGCAGCCCGCCGGCGGGAGATTCCCGTCATCGTCGATCCGGTGGGCGCAGGCGTATCCGCGGTGCGCACCGAGGCCGCCCGCAGGGTCGTGGCTGCCGCCGCGCGGCCGCTGATCAGGGCCAACCCCGCTGAGGCGGCGGCTCTGACGGGCCGGAAGGTGGCCCTGCGCGGTGTCGAGGCGGCGGATAGCCCCGAGCTTGACGAAGCGGTCGAGATCGCCGCCTCCCTGGCGGCCTCCGGCGCCATAGCCGCGGTGACCGGGCCGAGAGACGTGGTCACCGACGGCAAGCGCGTGCTGGTCCTGGAAAATGGCCACCCCTGGCTGGCGGCGGTGGTGGGCACGGGCTGCATGGCCAGTGCGGTCGTGGGGTGCTTCGCCGCGGTTACCGACCAGGCGGACCTGGTGACCGCGGCGGCGGCCGGCCTGGCCTGCTTTGGGCTGGCCGCGGAGCGCGCCGCCACCAGGAGCAGCGGGCCGGGGACGATGAAGCCACACCTGGTGGACGCGCTGTTCGCCATGACCCCGGAGGAGCTGGCGGCGGGCATCCGGTGGACGGAGCTCTCTTTTCGGTAGAGGGTGTATGCAACCCGTCGACTTCGCTGTCTACGTGATCGCGGATAGACGCCTGGCGGGAGGCCGCAGCCACGAGGAGATCGCTGCGGCCGCCGTCGCCGGGGGCGCCACGGTGTTGCAGCTGAGAGACAAGGAGCTGACCACACGCCAGCTGGTGGACGCTGCTGCCAGGATGCTGGCCGTCACGCGGCAGGCGGGCATCCCCCTGGTGATCAACGACCGCGCAGACGTGGCCCTTGCCGTGGATGCGGAAGGCGTGCACGTGGGCCCAGACGACCTTCCGGTAGAGGCGGCGAGGCGGATCCTCGGTCCGAACCGGCTCGTAGGTGCCTCGGCGGGAACGGTGGAAGAAGCCGTACAGGCGGAGCTCGAAGGTGCCGACTACCTGGGCGTGGGCAGCGTCTACAAGACATCGTCCAAGGCCGATGCGGGTCCTCCCATCGGCATCGAGGGGCTGCGCCAGATCGTGCAGGCGGTGCGCCTGCCGGTGGTTGCCATCGGCGGCATCACCCATGCCAATGCGGCGGAGGCCATCCGGGCCGGGGCGGCCGGCGTGGCCGTGATCTCAGCGGTCGTGGCCGCGGCAGACATCACCGCAGCTACCAGATCTCTGGTGGAGGTGGTGCGTGCAGCCCGAGGATAACCTGCAGGTGCAGGACGCAGGCGAGGCCGGGGTGCTGGAGGTGATCGGGCGGATCGTGGCGCGCCCTGACCCGGACGTGCTGGTTGGAATCGGCGACGACGCGGCGGTCCTCCTCTCGCGCGCAGACCGACGCTTGGTGGCCACCACCGACATCCAGGTGGAGGGCGTTCACTTTCGTTCTGACCTGGCCGGCCCCGGGGACGTGGGATGGAAGGCGCTTGCGGTCAACCTGAGCGACGTCGCCGCTGTGGGAGGCATCCCCCGGCACGCGCTGGTCTCCCTGGCCGTGCCGCCGACCCTCCCCCTGCGCTGGATCGAGGACTTCTACCGCGGGCTGGAGGAGCTCGGGACCCTCTTCGGCGTGACCGTCGTCGGAGGAAACCTGGCCACCATCCCTGGCCCTATCGTCGCCGACGTCATGGTGCTCGGAGAGGTGGAGGCGGACCTTTTCCTCAGGCGGACCGGGGCGCGTGTCGGGGACCGTCTGGTCGTCACCGGCGTCCTGGGAGCGTCGGCGGCAGCGCTGATGGCGTGGGAGCGAGGCGTGCAGGGCGCGGGGATTGAACGGCTGCTGGCGGTGCACCGTCGTCCTCTGCCACGCGTGCACGAAGGGAGGGTGGCCGCCCGCTCGCGTTGGGCCACGGCGATGATCGACCTCTCCGACGGGCTGTCCACCGACCTGCTGCGGCTGTGCGACGCCAACCACCTTGGGGTCCGCCTGGACGGTGCGGCCGTGCCGGTAGATCCCGCCCTGCGCGACCTGGCTGCCCGCCTCCACCTCACCTCCCTCGACCTGGCTCTTCGAGGCGGAGAGGACTACGAGTTGCTCATAGCCGCCGACCCGCAGCACGCAGAGGAGCTGGCGCAGCGCATCCAGGAGGAGGTGGGTACACCCGCCACCGTGATCGGGGAGCTGGTCTCTCCCGAAGAAGGGTGCATCGTGCAGCGGGAGGGCCGCCGCCTCCCCCTGGAATCCCTGGGGTGGGACCACTTCCGCCGCAGCGCCGCGCCCGGGTCGCGAAAGCGGCCCTCGTGAGGAGGTGCGCATGAGGATTCCCCGAGCCATGACCATCGCCGGATCCGACTCCGGTGGCGGAGCGGGCATTCAGGCCGACCTGAAGACCTTTGCCGCGCTGGGGGTCTTCGGCACCAGCGCCATCACCGCGCTCACCGCGCAGAACACCCTTGCCGTGACCGCGGTGATGGAGGTGGCACCGGAGTTCGTGGGGGCGCAGATCGATGCCGTCGTCGGCGACATCGGGGTCGACGCCGCCAAGACCGGCATGCTGGCCAACGCCGCTATCATAGAGGTGGTGGCGGAGAAGGTCCGGGAGCACCGCCTGCAGCGGCTGGTGGTCGACCCGGTGATGGTGGCCAAGAGCGGTGCCCCTCTCCTGAGGCCGGATGCGGTGGAGGCCCTGCGCAGGCTGCTCCTGCCTCTGGCCCTGGTCGTCACCCCCAACCTGCCGGAGGCTACTACCCTGGCCGGCCGACCGGTGCGCACGGCGGCGGAGATGGAGGAGGTGGCGCGGGCCATCTTGGCCCTGGGGCCCCGCGCCGTGGTGATAAAAGGGGGACACCTCCAGGACGGCGAGGAGGCCGTCGACCTTTTCTACGACGGTCGGGAGGTGCACCGCTTGGCCGCGCCGCGGGTCCGCACAAGGCACACGCATGGCACCGGCTGCATCTTCTCCGCAGCCATCGCCGCCGGGCTGGCAAAGGGGCTGGAGCCCCTGGAGGCCGTGGCGCAGGCGAAGCGCTTCGTCACCGCCGCCATCGAGGACGGGCTGCCGGTGGGGGGCGGGCACGGCCCGGCCAACCCCATGGCCGCGCTGCAGCGTCGGCAACAGGATTCCAAGACCAGGGCGAAGACCGAAGAGGAGGAAGGCCTATGAAGACGCGTGAGGTCGCGGTCGGGGGGTTGCTGACGGCGCTGGCGCTGCTCATCCCCTTCGCCTTTCGCGGAACCCCCCTGCAGCTCTTCATTCCCACCCTGCAGTACTCGGCCACCTTTGCCTCCCACGTGCCGTCCATGCTGGCCATGCTGGTCAGCCCGGCGGTGGCGGCGATGGTGGGCCTGGGTGCGACCATCGGGTTCACCATCACGCTGAACCCGGTCATCGGCGCCCGCGCCTTCACCCACGCCATCTGGGGCGTTGTGGGCGCGGTGATGATCCGGCGCGGGGCGAGGTTCTGGATGGCCCTGGCCGTCGCCCTCCCCATCCACGCCGTCGGTGAGGGCGTGGCGGTGTGGGCGCTGGGCCCCGGCCTGCAGGCCGGCGCCTTCGTGGCCGCTGGCACCGTCGTCCACCACATCATGGACTCGGCGATCAGTCTGGCCCTGTTCCGGCTGGTCCTGCCCGTGCTGGTGCAGAGGGAGCGGCCCGCCTGAGTACTGCGCGCCCACAGCCCGCGTTGTGCGTGCGAGGAAAAGAAGCGGACGCGAACTCGCGTCCTACGAGGGTTTCTGACTGGTCGGGCCGGGCGGACTTGAACCGCCGACCTCCTGAACCCCATTCAGGCGCGCTACCAGGCTGCGCTACGGCCCGACATCTGGCGCCAGTATAACATCAGGGCTCCGGGCCGGGAAGGAGCTATACTGCCCTAGCAGCGACAGGATCAGCCTCTGCAGCGCCGCGCGCGTCTCAGACCATGACGGCAGCGACCGTCCGCGTACCGCGGCTGCGGCGGCCAGCCGCCTGCGCAGCGCCGGATCGTCGCGAAGCCGCCGCAGCGCTGCCGCTAGCGGCCGGGGACGGCCGGGGGGCACCAGGAACCCTTCCACCCCGCCGCTGACCAGGTCGGAGATTCCCCCCACGCCTGTGGCCACCACGGGGAGGCCGAACCAAAGCGCCTCGGCCAGTGCGGTCGGATACCCTTCGAACATCGACGGGAGGACGAAGGCGTCCGCCGCCGCATATCTGGCGCCCATCTCCTCAGGGGGCACAACGCCGGCAACCCGCACACGGTCCTCCAGATGATAGCGCCGGATGGCCTCCCGCACCTGCTGCGCATACGCCGGGTCGACCGCCGGGTCGCCCACCAGGTCGAGCCGCACGTCACCAGGCAGGTCCGCCAGGGCCTCGATCAGCACGTGCAGGCCCTTCACCGGAAACCAGTTGGCCACGCAGAGGAGGCGGAGTTCTTCTCCCCAACGCCGGCGGTGTCCCACAGCGGCGTCAGGTGGGGGCTGGGGCCCGTCCTTTCCGGGTGGGATCGTGTGCACCCGTCCCACAAACCCGAGGCGGTGCAGCCATCGGCCCAGGTCCTGGCCGGCGACGACGGCGACGTCCACCCGCCGCAGGAAGGCCATCTCCAGACGCCGCCAGCGCAGGCGGGCTGCACCCGACCTGGCGTGCAGGCTGGGGAGCATGTGCAGCAGCGCCACGGCAGCGGTGCCAGCCGGCCGGGCAGCGATCCAGGGGAAGCCCTGACTGATGGCGATGCTGTCCACGATCACTACCTGCGGGTACTGGGCGGACGGTGTGGTGGTCACCGCTACCTGGACGCCGGCGGACGCCAGAGATGCGCAGAGGTGGCGGTTGTAGAGGTTGCCGCCCGTCAGAAGGTCGGGCTCGCCCGCCACCAGCAGGGTGACCTCGCCCCCGGATGGCTCCACGGCGATCACCTCTCGGGGTCGTGCAGCGGCGCATCGTAGCCTGCCCAGACCTCCGGCGACTCCCAAACAGTGACCCGGAGCGATCCGAGCCGTCCGCTCGCGGAATCGCCCAGACGCAACAGTCCCGCGCGCAGGGCGTCGAAGAGGTAGCGGGCCACGACCTCCGCCGTGGTGTTCAGGCCGCGAAGCCCCGGGACGGTGTCCAGATCCCTCCCTGCCAGCGGCGACAGGGCGTCATCCAGTAGGCGGCGCAGCGCCTCCACGTCCAATAGCGTCCCGTCGGGGCCAAGGGCCGGACCGCGCACCACGGCCTCCACCCGGTAGGCGTGGCTGTGGGGCTGCGTGGCCGCCCCGAAGTCGCCGCGCAGGCGGTGTGTGGCCGAGAACTCCGCGTGGACGCCGACCTCAAACATCGTCGTACGTCAGGATCACCTGGACGACCTGGTCGGCGTGCGCGTCCACCAGCGCATAGGCCTCCGTCGCCCGGTCGAAGGGGATGCGGTGGGAGACCAGCGGCGCCAGGGTCAGGACGGGCAGGAGGCAGGCGGCCACGCGCCTGCGGCGCAGAGTGTCCCAACGCGGGGAGAGCGCCCCGGGGAGGTGCCCCACCTGCGAACTCAGTACCCGCAGCCGGCGGCGGTGAAACGCCGACCCCAGGTCGACCTCCACGGGCTTCGTCCCGTACCAGGAGACCACCGCTACCCGCCCCTCCAGCCCGGCGACATCCAGCGCCACCTGCAGGGCGGCGGGCTGCCCGCTGGTCTCGATCACCAGGTCCGCCCCCCTCCCCTCCGAGCGCGCGGCCACCGCGGCGGGGACGTCCTCGCGGGGATCGAGCGCCGCGTCCGCGCCCAGCGCCAGGCTCAGCTCTCGACGGCGCGCAAGAGGCTCTACGGTGAGAAGCGCCATGGGCAGGTGGCGGCGCACCAACTGCGTCAGCAGCAGGCCCACCACCCCCTGACCGAAGATCACCACCACCTCCCCCACCATGACCGGCGCATCCAGCAGCACGTTCACCGCTGTCTCCAGGTTCGCCAGGAAGGTGCCGGCCTCGGGCGGCAGCCCCTCCGGCAGGAGGACGGGCATCGAGGCCGGGACGGTGTAGACGGTCTGGTGCGGGTGGTGGGTGAAGACCAGGTCGCCAGGAGCGGGGAACTGCACCCCCGGGCCCGCCTCCTCCACCCGCCCCACGCTGGCGTATCCGTACTTGATGGGAAACCCGAAACTCCCCTGCAGCGTGGGGAGGTCGAGGTCCAGCCCCACGGGCGCCTCCCCGCGGTAGACCAGCATCTCCGTCCCGTGACTGATCGCCGAGCACACCGCCCGGATGCGCACCTCCCCCGGCCCCGGCGGCCTGTCGGGCTCCTCGCGCACCTCCGCAGTGCATCGCCGGGGGAACCAGACCGCGCGAGCCCTCCTCTCCCCGGTCATGCCCCTCCCCACCCCCTTCCCCGGAGGACGAAGCGTATCGGGGTTCCCTCCAGGGGAAAGGCCTCCCGCAACGCCCGCTCCAGGTAGCGCAGGTAGTGCTCGGGCATGAGGTCGGGGTCGTTGACAAAAAGGACGAAGGTGGGGGGGCCGGAGCGCACCTGAGTCGCGTAAAGGATCTTGGCCCGCCGTCCCCGCGGGTCGGCAGGCGGGGGCGTCGCCGCCTCTGCGGCCTCGACCACACGGTTCAGCGGCCCGGTGGCCACGCGCAGGGCGTGGGTCCGAGCCGCCCGTATAACCGCGTCCAGGAGAGGGGCGATGCCGCTACGCTTTTTGGCCGACACGGCGCACAGCGGCGCGTGGGCCGCAAACCGCAGGGCGTGGCGCACCCGCCGCCGGATCTCTTCCTGCACGCGGCGCTGCGGCGGCACCAGGTCCCACTTGTTCAGGGCGACCACCAGCGCCCGCCCCGCCTGCACGATATCGCGGGCGATGCGCTGGTCCTGGTCGGATGCACCCTCGCCGGCGTCCAGGACGAGGACCGCCACCTCCGCCCGCTCCAGGGCGGCGCGGGTACGGCTGACGCTGTAGCGCTCGATGGCGTCCTCCACCCGAGCCGGACGGCGCAGGCCGGCGGTGTCCACGATGGTCAGGGGCCGTCCGCGGTATTCCAGGTGGGTGTCCACCGCATCCCGCGTCGTCCCAGGCGCCTCGGCGACGATGACGCGGTCCTCGCCCAGGATGGCGTTGACCAGAGAGGACTTTCCTACGTTGGGCCTCCCCACCACCGCCACCCGGGTTCCCGGGGGCGGCGGCGCGGCCTCCTCCGGTGGAAGGAGGGCGGTCACTTCGTCGAGCAGGTCGCCGGTGCCGGTCCCGTGCAGCGCGGAGACGGGCAGGGGCTCCCCCAGCCCCAGCGCGTGGAACTCGTAGACCCCCTCCAGGTGCGCCTGGTGGTCCACCTTGTTGGCCACCAGCAGCACCGGCTTGCGCGCCTGACGCAGCACCTCCGCCGCCTCGGCGTCCCCGGGCAGAAGGCCGGCCCGCGCGTCCACCACCAGCACCAGGACGTCCGCCTCCTCGATGGCCCGCAGCGTCTGCCGGCGGACCTCCTCCGGCAGCTCGCCCTTCTCCCGCAGCACCAGCCCGCCGGTGTCCACCAGGAGGAAGGTCCGCCCCCCCCAGGTGCACTCGGCGTAGAGGCGGTCACGCGTCAGCCCCGGCGTCTCCTCCACGATGGCCTGCCGGCGGCCGAGCAGGCGGTTGAAGAGCGCCGACTTGCCCACGTTGGGACGGCCGACGATGGCGACGACCGGCGGGCGCACCTGGCGGACCCGGGGATCAGGTGACGGCGGCGTTGACGGCTTGCGCGTCCCCGATCTCCTGCAGGCGGTGAAGTACTCGGGTGATGATCCAGTCCGGAGTCGAGGCGCCGGACATCAGCCCCACGGTGTCCGCTCCGTCGAACCAGGCGGGATCCAGCTCTTCGGGGACCTCGATGTGGTAGGTGGGCGCGCCGTGGTCCCGCCCCAGCTCCGCCAGGCGGGTGGTGTTGCTGCTGCCGTGGCCCCCCACGACCACCAGGACGTCCACCTGGCGGACCAGCCGCTGTGCTTCCTCCTGGCGCACCGTGATGGCGGGGCAGAGGGTGTTCAGCACCTTCAGCTCCCTGGCGCGCACCGACAGGTCGGCGACGATCTGCCGGAAGTTCTCCAGGGACTGGGTGGTCTGCGAGATCACGCCCACCCTGCCCCGTACCTTGACCCGCCGCGCCTCCTCCAGCGTGTGCACGATGGTCACCCGCTCGCCTAGCACCTCCTTCAGGGTGACCATCTCCGGGTGGCCGTGGTCGCCGACCGCGATGACCTGGTAGCCTTCCTCGGCCAGGCGAAAGGCAAGCTGGTGGGCGCGGATGACCACGGGGCAGGTGGCGTCCACGATGCGCATCCCCCGCTCGCGCGCGTGCTGCAGCACGGCGTGCTCCACACCGTAGGCGGAGACCACAAAGGTCTCCCCGGTCAGGTCGTCCAGGCGCTCCGCCACCCGGACCCCTTCCGCCTGCAGCCGCTCCACCACCTGGGGATTGTGGATGAGCGGGCCCCAGGTGAAGACGGGCCCGCCGGCCCCCCGGGCGGCGCCCTGGGCCATCTCCACGGCGCGCTTCACCCCGCCGCAAAACCCCATGTGCCGTGCGACAATGATCTCCACGTTTGCCTCAAGCGCCGCCGCGGGCGCAGATCCAGCTCAGGATACCAGCCCCCGCGCACCCGCGGCAACCACGCCCAGCGCAACCGCGCCTCCTAGTCCTCTGCCAGGCGACGCTCGATCCGCCTCGCCAGCTCCTCCAGGTCCCAGCCCGTATACTTCTCCCGCCCGCCGATGACGAAGGCGGGGAAGCCGCGGATCCGGTGGCGGGTGATGCGAAGCACCCCCGGGAGGGAGACGGGGTCCACGATGTAGACGGTGACGCGGCCCCGAAACCGCTCGGCGATCGCGTCCAGCAACTGCCAGAGTCGGTAGTAGTCGCCCCGAGCCTGCGACCACTCCCGGACGCGCGTGGCCCTCCAGGTCGCCAGCAGCGGGGTGAGAACCTCGACGGCCAGGGGTTCCCGGGGGCGTCCCACAGCCCTACCATAGCAAAATCCTGCGCCCTTCCCGCCGGGCACAGGACAGCAGGGTGGGGATTGCGTATAATGCCCTGGAGCACTCCCGCCCGCCCCCCGCGGCGGGTGCCATGTCGTGCTGTGGGGAGCACATCGTGAGTGAGCGGCCGACGCCCCGGCGCACCAGCGGCATACGCAGCGTGGTGCGCATCTTTCCGGACCTGGAGGACGACCTCCTGGTCAACCTCTTCCACAAGGCGGCCAAGGTACAGTGGACATCCCGCGATCTGGACTGGGGGCAATCCCTGCAGATGACCCCGCGGCAGAACCGGGCGCTGGCGCGGATGCTCACCCCGGTCTACCTGGGGGAGCAGACGGCCATGGCGGGGGCGGCCAACATCCTTCCGCAGCTGATGGAGGCGGGAGAGACTACGGCGCAGCTCTACCTGGCCTCCTTCATCATGGATGAGGCCCGCCACTTCGAAGCGCTGACCCGTCTCTACAAGCGCCTGGAACACCACCCCGTGGGCCTGCGCGAGCTGCCCGAGATGCTGCGCTACCACCACCGGCTGCGGACGGGGGACCGCGTGGACTGGGTGTGGGGGATCCTCATCAGCGACCTCTTCGCCAAGCTCTTCTACCAGTGGTTCGCCGACGCGCAGCGCGAAGGGTTGTTCGGGCGCATGTCCGCCAAGATCCTGGTGGACGAGTCCCGCCACCAGGCCTTCGCCGAACACTACCTGCGGCGCAACGTCCCCCGAATGGATCCCGCGCGGCGGCAGGCCCTGCTGGGGATGCGCGACGAGCTCTTCCGAATCATGCGCGCCATGGAGGACCGGCTGCGCGCGGACTGCGAGGCGCTGAACTTCGATGGCAACGCCTTCCTGGACCGCCTCTGGGGGGAGCTGGAGTACTTCAGCAGGCGCATCGGCCTGAGCAACGGAGCCCCGCCCGCGGACCGGCCCGGGCCGGCGCCGCAGGAGGGCCCCGCGGAGGATGCGGAGGCTCCGGCGCCGCAGCCCCGCACCACCCTGCACCTGGCCGGGCTTTCCCTGCCGCGCTGTTTCGGCTGCCTGCTGGCGGCGTTCTGCTCCACCCGCCTACCGAACCCGCTGCGCGACGATCCGGGGACTCTGAGCGCGCGCCCCGCTCCCGCGTGAGCCGCAAGCCGAAAGCCGCTGAACCCATCCGGGGCCCGGTGGAGGAGCCAGAGGCCGTGGGGGAGCGGCGCTACCTCTGGCCCCGCAAGAATACCCCGGAGCAGATCGCCCAGCGGCAGGCCGCCCTGCGGGCCCTCCCCGGCTGGGACCCAGCCTTCGACTTCATCTGGCGCTGGCCCCTGCCGCCGGAGGAGTTTGCCCGGGCGCAGGAGGCCCTTACGGCGCACACCGTTCTGCCCGTGGCGGTGGTGGGGCCCTTGCGGGTCTCCCTGGGCCGCTACAGACTGCATCCCGACAGCGGCCAGCCCGTCGAAGAGGGCCGCAGCAACGAGGAGGTCTACGTGCCCCTGGCGCACACCGAGGGCGGCCTCTCCGCGTCCATGCTGCGGGGCATCACTGCTGTCCACGCCGAGGGCGGCGTGCGCACCTTCGTCCTGCACGACCGGATGACGCGCGACTCCTGCTTCATCTTCCGCACCACTGAAGAGGCGGTGGTCTTCTCGCGCTGGGTGGCCGCGCAGGCCCCGGCCATGCGCGCCTGGCTGGATGATCCGGCCAACCCTCTGTACGCGCAGCAGGTGGGGGGCGTGGCCCGGCTGAGCCGGCACGCGCGCCTCTGGGAGGTGGACACGCATGTGGTCGGCCCGGCCTGTCATGTCCTCTACCGATACACCACCGGGGACGCGGCCGGCCTGAACATGATCACCCGCAACTCCCACGCCCTGAACCACGAGTTCATCCTGAAGCGCTTTCCCGCGCAGACCGGGATCCAACCCGTCCGCCTCTTCCTCGAGGCCAACATGGGCGGAGACAAGAAGCCCAGCGCCCTCTACTTCATCAGCGGCGGACACGGGAAGACTGTGCTGGCCGAGGCCACCATCCGTGAGGAGACGCTGCGCCGCGTCCTGCGTACCACCGCTGACGACCTGGTGGCGTTGGAGCACGTGGGCCTGCACGGCAGTCACGCCAGCGAGATGCAGTCGGCGGCCTTCACCCCCGCCTCCGCCATCGCCGCCATCTTCGCGGCCACGGGCCAGGACCTGGGGATGGTGGGGACCAGCAGCATGGCGCACGAGGTGCTGGAACGCGTGGCCGACGGGGTTCACCTATCGATCCGCCTCTCCAGCCTTGAGGTCGGCACGGTGGGCGGGGGGACGGTGCTGCCCTACGCCCGCGCCTACCTCTCCCTGCTGGGTTGTACCGGGCCGGGGAGCGCCTACCGCCTGGCCCAGATCATCGCCGCCGCCACCCTGTGCTTGGAGCTGTCCGCCTCCGCCGCCATGGCCACAGCGGGCAGCGAGAACTTCGCCACCGCCCACCTCAAGTCCAGCGGACGGACCTGACATACCGTGCGCGCTTTCGCCATCATCAACCCCATCGCCGGGGGCGGCCGCGCGCTGAAGACCTGGCCCCGGGTGCGGGCTCGCCTGCTGGGAGCCGGCTGGCAGGTTGAAGAGGCCACCGCGCAGCACCGCGGGCACGAGGTCGAGCTGGCCGCTGCGGCCGCCCGGGAGGAGCGGGACGTGGTGCTCGCGGTGGGCGGTGACGGGACGGTCCACTGGACGGCGAACGGCCTGCTGGCCGAAAGCCGGATGCGCCCCGCACTGGCCGTCATCCCAGCAGGAACCGGCAGCGACTTCGCCGCTGCCGTCGACATCCCCCCTCGCCCCCTGGAGGCCGCCGACGCGATCCTCGCCGGGAGGCGCCGCCGCGTGGATGTGGGGCTGGTCCACGGCCGCTACTTCCTCACCATCGCCACCGTCGGCTTCGGCGGGGAAGTCGCCCGACAGGTCAGCGAGTGGTCGGAGCGGCTTCCGGCCCTGCTGAAAACCCGGCTGCCCGGGCCGGCGATCTACCTGGCCGGGATCCTCAAGATGCTGCTCGTCTACAGCCCGGTGGAGATGGAGGTCACGCTGAACGGCCTGACCCGCCGGCGACGCCTCTTCATGCTCGGCGTGGGGAACACCTGCCGGGCTGCGGGCGGGATGCGCCTTTGCCCCACGGCCGCCCCCGACGACGGGCTCTTCGAGGTCCTCCCCATCGGCGACGTGACGAAGCTGGAGGTGCTGCGCCTCCTGCCCCAGACCTTCAGCGGCCGGCACGTCAACCACCCGAAGGTGGAGGTGGAGGCGGCGGCCACTGTCATCGTGGCCAGCCACCGCCCCCTGACCATCCAGGCAGACGGCGAGCTGATCGGACAGGTGCCCGCCACCTTCACCACGGTCCCCGGGGCCCTGGAGGTCCTGGCTCCTCCCGCTGGCGGCCCCAAGGGGCCTTCGAACGTCGGCTCCGAAGGGTTCCCACACGCAGGCCGCGCCGGGTGAAGTACAGGCCTCCACCCCGCCGCGCCTTCACGCGCCGCGAGCTGGCCGTGATCGACGCGCACCGGACGCCCCGCCAGGTGCAGCGCTTTTTGAACTCCCTGCGCTACAACCACCACCGTGTGGGCAAGACGCTGCGGTCGTTCCGTCAGGTGATCCGCGAAGGCGAGACCCACTGCATGGAGGCGGCGCTGGTGGCGGCGGTGATCCTGGAACAGCACGGCTACCCGCCGCTGGTGGTCAGCCTGGAGTCGCAGGATCACCTTGACCATGTCCTTTTCGTCTTCCGCCGCCGCGGGCGCTGGGGTGCGGTGGCGCGCTCCCGGGACGCCGGGCTCCACGGCCGCAAGCCGGTCTTCCGCACCATCCGCGACCTGGTCTGGAGCTACTACGATCCCTACGTGGACTTCACCGGAAGGATCACGGGCTACGCCCTGGTGGACCTGCGGCAGGTTAGGGCCGACTGGCGGTTTGCCCAGCGTAACATGTGGTGGCTGGAGCGCTACCTCATACGCTATCCGCACATCCGGCTGCGCTCCTCCGACCGCCGTTACCGGGAGCTGCGCCGCCGCTACGTGGCCTTCCGCCGGCGCCATCCTGAGGCGCCCGCCGTCTACTACCGCGGGCGGGAGCGCTGGCTGTAGGTGACCTCCGGGGGGCCGGCCGGTTGCTGCTCCGGGGGCAGCAGCGCCGCTACGGCCTGCTCGAAGCGGCGGGTCCATGCGCGGACCAACTGACCCGCCAGCCGGCCTTCGACCCTGGGCACAGCGATGGGCGGCCCGATGCGCACCAGGACGGGATGGGGGCTGATCTTCCTGGCCCCCGCTGGCAAAGTACGGTGGCTGCCGATGATCCCTACAGGCAGCACCGGCACCCCGCTGCGCAGCGCCCAGTAGGCGGCCCCCTCCTCGAACGGCTGCAGCCGCCCGTCCGGGCTGCGCGTCCCCTCCGCAAAGACACCGAGGACACGGCCGCGGCGCAGGGCCTCCAGGCCGGCGCGGATGGCCCTGCGGTCCACCTGACCGCGGCGCACGAAGAAGCTGCCCAGGGAGCGGACCCACAGCCTCACCGGCCAGGGACGGGTGAGCTCCACCTTGGCCGCAAACGCCACCGGCGCGCTCAGGGCGATGGCCAGCAGCGGGATGTCCACAGCGCTGGCGTGGTTGGCTATGGCGATGAAGGGCGGGCGGGGCTCGTGCTCCCTCCCTTCCACGCGGAAGCCGAAGGAACGGCGCAGGAACCAGCTGAAGACCGAGCGGTTCAGCCTATACCACACCGCCCCGCCTCCGGCACAGCGCCAGCACCTCCTCCACCACCTGCTCCGGCGTCTTGCCCGTCGTCTCCAGCACCACCGCGTCCGCCGCCACCCGCAGGGGGGAGTGGGCCCGTTCCCGGTCCCGCCGGTCGCGCTCCTCCTCCGCCGCCCGCAGTTCCTCGAACGGCACCTCTACCCCCCGCTGACGAAGCTCGGCGTGGCGCCGCCGCGCGCGCTCCTCGGGCGTGGCGCTGAGGTACACCTTCACGTCGGCGTCCGGGAAGACCACGGTGCCGATATCCCGCCCCTCCATCACCACGCCCCCGGCGGCCCCGATCTGCCGCTGCCGGGCCACCAGAGCCTCGCGCACCGGCGGGTGGGTGCTCACCCGGGAGGCGGCCTCGCCCACATCCGGTGCCGTCAGCGCCTCGGTCACGTCCTCGCCGCCCGCGAAGAGTCGGGTGCCCCGGGAAGTCTCGCGGAATTCCACCTCCAGCGTGCGCGCGATCTCCGCCAGTGCCGCCGAGTCCTCCAGGGGAACGCCGCGGAGCAGCGCCTCCAGGGCGACCGCGCGGTACATCCAGCCCGTGTTGACGTAACGCAGGCCCAGGGCCTGCGCCACTGCCCGGGCTACGGTGGACTTCCCCGCTCCCATGGGCCCGTCAATGGCCACGATGAGCCCGCGGCCCTCCGCGTCCGGCATAGCCGTCCAGGGACTTCCCTCACCCACCGCAACCCTCCTGCCCAGGACCGTCACATGAGGCCGGCCGGTCAGGGGGTGCGGCCGCACCAGGACGGCGGCACCGTAGACGTGCTGCAGGACCTGGGCGGTGAGCACCTGTTGTGGGGAGCCCGCGGCTACGATCCGCCCACCTTCCAGTAGAACCAGCGTCCGGCAGTACATGGCCGCCAGATTGAGGTCGTGCAGCGCCGCCACCAGCGTCAGGCCGCCCCGGTTCAGCTCGGCCAGCAGGTCCATGATCTCCAACTGCACGGCGATGTCCAGGTGCGCGGTGGGCTCGTCCAGCAGCAAGATGCGGGCGTCCTGCGCCAGAGCCCGCGCGATCAACACGCGCTGCCGCTCGCCTCCGCTCAGCGTCTCAACGAACCGCCCTGCCAGGTGCGCGATGCGCGCCCGGCGCATGGCCGCCATGGCACGCTCGCGGTCCTGGTCGCTGACCGGCCCCAGCCGCCGCAGGTGCGGTGTCCGCCCCATCAGGACCGCCTCCTCCACCGTGAATCCCGCGGGGGGCCCCTCCACCTGCGGCACGGTGGCCACCATACGGGCCCGCTCGCGGGGCGGTAGTGCCGACGCCTCCCGCCCCTCCACCAGCACCGCCCCCGAGGTCGGAGGGAGCGTTCCCGCCATAGCCCGCAGCAATGTCGTCTTCCCCGCGCCGTTTGGCCCGATCACCCCGGCAAACTCGCCGCGGGCTATCTCCAGCGTGACGCCGTCAAGCGCCGCGGCGGCGGCGAAGCGCACGGTGGCCTCCGCAACGACGATGATGGCCTGGGGTTTCACCGCGGGAAGGCCTCCGGATGCAGGAGGCGGGCGATCCGCTCAAGCCCGTCCACCAGCCGGGGCCCGGGGCGGGAGACGAGATCGGGATCCAGTTCGTGGATCCGCCCGCGGCGCACGGCGGTAACCTGCGCCCACCCAGGGCGGGCGACCACGCGTCCACGCCCGGGGTAGGTGAGGAGGATGACCTCGGGGTCCCGGCGGATGACGGCTTCCGGCGCCACCTGTGGCCATCCGCGGAGGTCGGCGAAGAGGTTGCGCCCCCCGCCCCGCCGCACCAGGTCGTCGATGAACGTCCCGGCGGCCGCCGTCTGCAGCGGCTGGTCCCAAATCTCCACGTACACGCGAGGACCGTACCTCCCGCGCACCCGCCGCTGCACCTCCGCCATCCGGGCTCGCAGACCTGCGACGAGCTGCTCCGCGGCCGGCTCGCTCCCAGTGATGCGCCCCAGGAGGAGGACCTGCAGCAGGGTCTCTTCCAGACTGCGCGCATCCACGGCGAGGACGGGCAGGCCCAGCCGGATCAGGCGTTCCAGTTGTCCTTGCTGCAGGCTGGCCACCCCCACCACAAGGTCGGGGCGCAGCGCCAGGATGCGCTCCGCATTCAGGATGACCCCGCCGACGCGCGCCTTCCCCTCGAGCCCTTCGGGTGGGTAGTCGTCGGCGTCGCTGACGCCCACCACCCACCGGCCCAGCCCCAGGGCGAAGAGGATTTCGGTGACGCTTGGGGCGGTGGAGACGATCCGCCGCGGAGGCCGGGGCACGGTCACGGTCCGCCCCAGGGCATCGCGCACCGTCAGGGGGAAGCCTGGCGCGGCGGCGGCCGGCGAGGCGGCTAGAAGCCCCACCAGCGCCACGGCGATGCAGAGGGTAAGCGTCCGCCAGGAGAAGTTCCTCATCAGCCGAAGTATACGCCGGCCATGGACCTGATCACCGTGGAAGACTTCCAGCGTGTGGAGATGCGGGTGGGGCGCATCGTGCGGGTGGAGGACTTCCCCCAAGCCCGCAAACCCTCCTACCGTCTGCTCATCGACTTCGGCCCCCACGGCGTGCGTCGGTCCTCAGCCGCCATCCGCCCCTTCTACACCCGGGAGGAGCTGCTGGGGCGGCAGGTCGTGGCGGTGACGAACTTCCCCCCACGGCGCATCGCGGGATTCGAGAGCGAGGTGCTGGTGCTGGGGGCGGTGCAGGACGACGGGCGTGTGGTCCTGCTGCGCCCCGACGCCGAGGCTGAATTGGGAGCGAGGATCGCATGATGACCCCCTAAATCCGCCCCGGGCGCAGCAGCAGCACGAGGAAGCCTCCGAGGATGAGCAACAGCGCCACGATGCGCTCGCCTGTCTGCGTCAGCAGGTCGACGTTGCGGATCAGCAGGTAGACTCCGCCCAGCAGCAAGATCACGCCCAGCATGCGCATGCGCCGTGCCTCCGGATCCTCCTGCCCATGTTCCTGCGGAATTAGAGGGTCGGTGACCGCCTGCGCCGGCGGCTCCTCCGGAACCACGAGCAACATCACCAGGTAGATGAGGACCCCGGCTCCGCTCCAGAGGCTGAGCAGGACGAAAGCCAGGCGGATCGGAGTAGGGTCGACGCCTAAGTACCGGGCCAGGCCGCCGCAGACTCCGGCTATCCAGCGATCCTCCCGAGACCGGTAGAGGCGCCGCACATCCACGCTCCTTGCCCCCTGGCGCCAGCCGGTGTTGCCAGCCGCGCATCTACCGTCCTACTATGATCGCACCGCGCGGCGCCTCCTCATAGGCACCGATCGCCCGTCGCGCCCGGGCCGCTCCCCTGGGCAAGCAGGACGCACATCCACAGGAGCGCCCGCCGCCACCACGGCCGGGCCCGCACCTCGCCCGCTGCCAGCAGCGGGACCCGTACGGCGAGGCGGCCATCGGCGTAAACCGCCAGACTTCCGACCTCCGCCCCCCGGGGGATGGGGAGGCGCAGGTCGCCGCGGAGTCGCGCCACCGAGCGCAGCGCCGCCCGCCGCGGGACAACCAGGTACACGTCCTGTGAGGACGCGGCAGCCACCTCCCTATCCGCCCCGGGCAGGTGGGCTCGCGTCAGCACGGCACCCCGGGAGGCAAACTGCACCAAGTGGAACTGCGTGAACCCGTACTCGAGGAGGCGGGCTGCGTCCCCGAAGACGTCGGCGCTGTCCAGCACCACGGCGATCAGTTGCCAGCCCTCCCGCGTGGCTGACGCCACCAGGCACTGCCCCGACTGGGGGATCCACCCCGTCTTCACCCCGTCCGCACCGGGGAGGGTCCACAGCAGCCGGTTTCGGTTCACCACCACCCGCGGTGGTAGCCCAGGGCGCAGCCAGGTGAACGTCTGCCGCCGCACCAGCGCGGCGACCTCCTGGCGGCGCAGGGCGGCGCGGGTTATCAGGGCCAGTTCCCGCGCTGTTGTCAGGTGCTGGGGGTGGTAGAGGCCGTGGGGCACGACGAAGCGGCTGCGGCGCGCTCCCATCGCCCGCGCCCTCCGGGTCATCAGGTCGGCGAAGCGCTCCACCGACCCGGCGGCGGCTTCCGCCAGGGCCACCGCCGCGTCGTTGGCGGAGGCCAGCAGCAGCGCCGCCAGCAGGTCACCTGCCGGCCACCGCTCCCCGACCTCCAGGCCGATGGAGGAGCCGGAACGCTGCTCTGCAGCGCGCCGGGAGATCGGCACCAGGTCGTCCAGCCGCAGGTGCTCCATAGCGACCAGTGCAGTGAGGACCTTCGTTGTGCTTGCCGGGGGCCGGAGAACGTCCGCCGCCCGGGCGTACAGCACGGCACCCGTGCGCGAGTCCATGAGGACGGCGGAGGCGGCCACCACAGGCGGAGGCGGTGGGGCGGCACCGAGGGCTGGCGCGGCCTGCCCGGCCGCGGCGTGCGCCGGGGGCTGCGCCATGACCGCGGCCAGCATGGCAGTGACCATGGCCTCCCGGTGCAGCCTCATCGCTCCTGGCTCTCGGCTTCCTCCGTACCGGCGGGCGCGGTGGCCGAAGGCGAGCCTCCCGGCGCCTCGAGCGGGGGCAGGTCGCTGAGGTCGCGCAGGCCGAAGTAGCGGAGGAAGGCCTCGGTGGTACCATAGAGAACGGGCCGGCCCACCGTGGGCTTGCGGCCGACGGCCTTGATCAGCCGCCGCTCCTCCAGGCGCTCGAGTATGTGCTCGCTGCGCACCCCACGCAGTGCCTCGATCTCCGGCCGGGTGATGGGCTGCCGGTAGGCGACGATGGCCAGGGTCTCCAGCGCCGCCCGGGAGAGCGGCTCGCGCCCCGCCGCCCCCAGGTAGCGGCGCACCGCGTCGGCGTAGGCGGGCCGCGTGCCCAGCTGGTAGCCGCCCGCCACCTCCTGCACCTCCAGTCCACGGCCCGCGTACTCCTGCCGCAGCAGGGCCACGGCGGCGGCGACCACCTCGGCGGGGGCCTGCACCGCATCGGCGAGCTGATCCAGACCAACGGGTTCCCCGCTGACCAGGAGGATGCACTCGACGGCGTTGGCCACCTCCCGGATGCGGAGATCGCTCATCCGGCCTCAGCTCCAGGCCGGTCCTCCTGCGGGGTGCGGGCGTATATGCGGATCGGGGCGAATCGGGCCTCCTGCACCACCCGCACGCGCAGCAGGCGGATGAGCTCCAGCAGGGCCAGGAAGGTGACGACGATCTCCAGGCGGGTGGCCTCCCTCGGGAAGAGGGCGTCGAAGGGTACCCCCTCCGGGTGCGCCGCCAGCAGCGCCAGGATGGCCGCCATCCGCTCGGCGACGGTGATCCCTTCGGCGGGGATCTCGGCGCCGCGCTCCTTCCCCCGCTCCAGGACCTCCTGGAAGGCGCGCCAGAGGTCGGTGAGGGCGACGCCCGACAGCAGGGGCTCGTCGGGCTGCTCCGGAGGTCGGCGGAAGACGAGCTGCTGGTAGGCCTCCAGCGCGCGCAGCGCCGTGGCCACATCCCTGAAGGCCCGGTAGGCTGCCAGCCGCTCTTCCAGCAATTCCTCCAGTTGGCCGGCCTCCTCCGCCGGCTCTTCCGGCGGCGGGGGCTGCGGCAGGAGGGCCCGCGCCTTGAGCTCGATCAGGGCGGCCAGCAGCCAGATATTCTCCGTGACGTCGTCCGGGTCGAGGTCCTGGCGCGTCCGCGCCAGGTACTCCGCGGTGATGTCTGCAAGGGGGAGAGCCTCCAGGTCCACCTGCCCGTCCTGGGCCAACCGGAGGAGCTGGTCCAGCGGACCTTCAAACGTGGCGGTGCGGACGATGAACGGTTCGGGTCGGGTGTCGGTCACGGTGGACGACGGCCGCCGCGGGCGGCATGCACTGTGGTTAGGTACGGTGCGCGGCCAGAAAATCCCTGCGCACGGGAGCCGAGGGCTTATACCCTGCCCAGGCCTGTGGCCAGCTGTACCAGCCAAAGCAGCGGTGGCAGCACCAGCAGGTCGGTGACCCGGAAGTAGATGAGGGCGATGAGGATGAGGACGCCGTAGGTCTGCAGACGGGCGTAGGCGACCCCCAGCCTCCCGGGGAGCAGGCCGATCATGATTTTGGACCCGTCCAGCGGCGGGACGGGAATCAGGTTGAAGACGGCGAGGACGGCGTTGATGAAGACTACGACCAACAGCAGCCGACCCAGCGGGCCTGAGGCCGCCACCACTCCCAGCTTGAAGGGCAGCCCGAAGAGGAGCGCCAGGACCACGTTGGCCGCCGGTCCCGCGGCGGCCACGGCGACCAGCCCGCGCCGCCAGTCGGGGAAGTATGCCGGGTCGATGGGGACCGGTTTCGCCCAACCAAACCCCGTCAGCAGGAGGAGGATGGTGCCCAGCGGGTCCAGGTGGGCCATGGGGTTGAGGGTAAGCCTCCCCGCGCGTCTTGGCGTCGGGTCCCCAAGCCTGTCGGCGGCGTAGCCGTGGGCGAACTCGTGGAAGGGCGCGGCGATCAGCAGCGCGATGGCGCGGAAGACCAGGGTGGCCAGGGAGAGGCCGAGCACTATGCCAGGGGCCGGTCCTTGCGGACCAGGTCGTCGTAGGTCTCCCGCTCCACCACCACGCGGGACCGTCCCCCATCCGCCAGGACGACCGCCGGCCGGGGGAAGCGGTTGTAGTTGCTGGCCATGGAGTAGGTGTAGGCGCCGGTGGAGAAGACCGCCAGGAGGTCGCCGGGGCTAAGGGCCGGCAGGGCCGCCTCCCAGATGAGGACGTCGCCGGACTCGCAACAGCGCCCGGCGACGGCCAGGGTTTGCACCGGGGGGTCGCTGGCGCGGTCGGCGACCACCGCGGTGTAGCGGGCGCCGTAGAGGGCCGGCCGGGGGTTCTCAAACATCCCCCCGTCCACCGCAGCGTAGGTGCGCACCCCGGGGATGGCCTTGATGGCGCCGACGGTGTACAGGGTGACGCCCGCATCCCCGACGATGGACCGGCCCGGCTCCAGGTAGAGCAGCGGCTCAGGCAGCCCGAACTCGACCAGCGCCACCCGCAGAACATCCGTCAGGTGATCGACGAAGAGAGGGATGGGAGGCGGGTCGTCCTCGGGGAGGTAGCGGATTCCCAGCCCACCTCCCAGGTTCAGCTCGTCGACGTTGAGGTCCAGCTCCCGGCGCACCTCGGCCGCGAACTCCACCATGGTGCGCGCCGCCAGAGTGAAGGGCTCCAGGTCGAGGATCTGCGAGCCGATGTGGCAATGGAAGCCCCGCAGCGCGATGCCCGGGATCTCCAGCGCGCGCCGCACCGCCTGCTGTGCCGCGCCGTCAGGCAGCCCGAAGCCGAACTTGGAGTCGATGCCCCCCGTCTGGATCGCCCGGTGCGTGTGCGGCTCGATGCCCGGGGTGAGGCGTAGCAGCACCGCGGCCTGCATCCCCGCCTCCCGGGTCAGCCGGTCGAGCAGCTCCAGCTCGTAAAAGTTGTCCACGATGATGCGGCCCACGCCCTCGGCCAGTGCCAGGCGTAGCTCCTCCTCCGTCTTGTTGTTGCCGTGGAAGTGCAGGGCCCTCCCCGGAATACCGGCTCGGCGCGCGGTGTAGATCTCCCCGCCCGAGGCCACGTCCACGTGCAGCCCCTCGTCATAGGCCAGACGGCAGGTGGCCAGGGTACACAGCGCCTTGCTGGCATAGATGGGCTGGCTGCGCGGGTACGCGCGGCGCAGGCTCTCCAGGTAGGCGCGGCAGTTGCGGCGGAACCGCCCCTCGTCGATGACCAGCAGCGGGGTGCCGTGGGCCGCGGCCAGGTCGGGCGCGCGGCAGCCGCCTATGGAGAGCACCCCGCCGTCCACCGGGAAGTCGTGCAGGACCATCGGGGTTACTCTACCAGAGGGAGCGCCTGCTGTCTCCCGCCGGCAAGGGCGAGGCCGCGGGTGCGGGTGTTACACTGGAGCGGGCGGAGGTGACACCATGCGCGAGGTCCTCATCCTGAGTGCGGTGCGCACCCCCATCGGACGCTTTCTCGGTGGCCTGTCCACCGTCCCGGCGCCCCGTCTGGGCGCCGTGGCCATAAGGGCTGCGCTGGAGCGGGCCGGGGTGGCGGCGGATCAGGTGGACGAGGTGATCATGGGCAACGTCCTCTCCGCCGGGTTGGGCCAGGCGCCCGCGCGCCAAGCCGCTCTATACGCCGGCCTCCCCGAGACGGTCCCCGCTGTCACCGTGAACAAGATGTGCGGCTCCGGGCTGAAGGCGGTGATGATGGCGGCTCATGCGATCCAGTGCGGCGACGCCGACATCGTGGTCGCCGGAGGGATGGAGAACATGAGCCTGGCACCCTACCTGCTGGAGCGAGCCCGCACCGGCTACCGCTACGGTGACGCCTCCCTGGTGGACTCCATGCTGCGGGACGGCCTCGTGGATGCCTACAGCCACAAGCACATGGGGCACTGCTGCGAGCTGCTCAACCGCGAGTACCACTTCAGCCGCGAGGAGCAGGACGCCTTCGCCGTGCAGAGCTACCGCCGCGCCCTGGCGGCCATGGATGGGGGGATGTTCGCAGCCGAGCTCGTCCCTGTGGAGGTGGGCCGGGACGGCCAGGCCACGGTGGTTGAAGACGAGGAGCCGCGGCGGGTCAACTTCGAGAGGCTGCCGTCCCTCCCCCCCGCATTTGACCCCGGGGGCAGCGTCACCGCCGCCAACAGCAGCAGCATCAGCGACGGCGCCGCTGCGGTGGTGGCGGCATCCGCAGAGGCCGCCCGGCGGCTGCCATCCGCTCCTCTGGCCCGCATCGTCGGACAGGCTGGGGCGGCCGGCGCGCCCGAGTGGTTCACGGTGCAGCCGGCCGCGGCCATCCGCCGCCTGCTCCACAAGGTGGCCTGGTCGCTGGACGAGGTTGACCTGCTGGAGATCAACGAGGCCTTCGCCTCCGTGGTCCTGGCGGCGCAGCGAGACCTGGGGCTGGACTCTGAGCGGGTGAACGTACACGGCGGTGCGGTGGCCCTGGGGCACCCCATCGGCGCCAGCGGGGCGCGCATCCTGGCCACGCTGCTGCACGCCATGGCCCGCTACGACAAGCGGCGGGGCATCGCCAGCGCCTGCATCGGCGGGGGCGAAGCGGTGGCCCTGGCGGTGGAGCGCGTCTGAATCCCGCGGCGCTCGCCACCCTGGGGCTGCTGGCGGCCGGCATCGTCGCCCTGATCCTGGGGCGCTGGCCTCCCGAGCTGGTGGCCTTCGGCCTCCTCCTGGCGCTCGTCATCGGCCACCTGGTGCCGCTCGACCAGGCCTTCTCCGGCTTCGGCTCGCCGGCGGTTATTGCCGTCGCGGCCATCTTCGTCATCAGCGCCGGGCTGGAGCGGACCGGAGCGGCCGCGCTGGTCAGCAGGCCGCTGCGTTTGCTGGCCGGCCGCTCCTACCTGCGTCTGGTGGTCATCCTCATGGCGGTCACCGGGCTGCTATCCGCTTTCATGAACAACCTGGTGGCGGTGGGGGTGCTCCTGCCGGTGACGATGTCGGTCGCCCACCGCCGCCGTACCAGCCCCAGCCTCCTCCTGCCGATGGCCTACGCCGCCCGCTTCGGCGGCAACCTGACGCTGAGCCGGCCCCACCAATCTGCTCCTGGCCGACATCCTCTCGCGGCGTGGCGTGGCCACCCTCCATCTATTTGATTTCGTTCCCATCGGCCTGCCCATGCTGGTGGTGGGAACCGCCTGGATGGCGGCGGTGGGCTGGCGGCTGCTGCCCAGGCGCCCGCCGGAGGAACTGCTGCGGGTAATGCGGCGGGAGGCCCGCCTGGTCAGTGGTCGCGCTGGTCCGCGGCACGGAACGCATCGTCGCGCCGCCCAAGGACATGGTCCTGCGTTCGGAGGACCACCTGGTGATCGAGGGGCGTCTGGACGAGCTGCTGCAAGCGGAGGCCTTCGCGCGCCTGGGCCTGTAGCTGACAGGGCGTGAAACCTCCCTGGAGGCGCTGGAGGCGGGCATGGCGGAGGCGATGGTCGCGCCCCGTTCGGCGCTGGAGGGGAGGACACTGCGCGACGTCGGATTCCGTGACCGCTACGGACTGACCGTGCTGGCGGTCTGGCGCGAGGGCCGCCCCATCCGCACGCGCTTCGCAGATATCCCCCTGCGTGCCGGCGACGGGCTGCTCATCCAGGGGCCGCGCCAGGCCCTGACCACGCTGGGCGCCGACCGGGACCTCATCCTGTTTGAAACCGAGAGCGCCTGGCCCGATCGGGAGAGCCGCCGCGTCTACGCCCTGCTGGCTACGGCCGCCCTCGTGGGGCTGACGCTAGTCGGCATGCCCGTGGCGTTGGCTGCGGCGCTGGCAGCCGGCATCATCGTCCTGAGCGGCGGGCTGACCATGGAGGAGGCCTACCGCGCCATCGATTGGAGGAGTCTGGTTCTGATCGGCGCCATGGTCCCGGCCGGAGTGGCCCTGGAGCGGACAGGGGCCGCATCGCTGCTGGCCGCCGCGCTCCTCCGCCTGATGGGCGGCCACCCTCTGGGCATGCTGGCGGCCATCCTCGTGGCGTCGACGGCCATCGGCCACTTCGTGCCCAGCCTGATCCTCCCCGCAATCCTGGCGCCGATGGCCATCGATGCGGCCTCCGCGCTACATGCCTCCGCCCTGCCCTTCGCCACGGCCATCATCGCCGCCACAGGGCTGGGGCTGCTCACGCCCTTCAGCGACCCGGTCATGCTCATGGTGATGGCGCCGGGAGGCTACCGCCTGCAAGACTACGTGCGCGCGGGACTGCCCCTGGTCCTGATCCTGCTGGCGGTGATGCTGATCGTCCTGCCGCTGGCCTACCCGTTCTAGACCCGGGCTACTTGGGGCATAATCCCGCCGAGGGCCGGACCTCCCCCTCCTGACCGATTGACAGCGAGAGACGACCTTGCGATACTAATTTCCCGTCTCGAAGAGGGCTTGGCCGCAACGCCGGGGTGACACGCCAAGACCGCTTAACGCCCGCCCCGGCCCAAGGGCGGCGTCCCTCCAGGACGGGATTCGGGACCGCGGTCGCAACCGCGCGGAGGACAAGTGCGTTTCCATCCGCCGGGGCCGCGGTCCCGCCATGATCACGGGCCCTTTGTCGGGCGGGCGTAGCGGTGCTGCAGGATGCCCTGGTACGCGGGCAGCCGCAGCCGGTCGCGGCGCTCGACGGTGACAAGCAGGCCGATAGAGCGCAGCCCCTCGACAAATCCGCCGCGGAGGTTGAGCGCGGTCTCCAGCGTCAAGGGCTCGCCTATGGCGGATATGACGAAGGGCGGCCGGGCCGTCCATTCCCCCACCACCACACCGTCGTCGAGGTCACGGAACCCCGTAGTGGCCAGAACGCGCACACCTTTCACGGCAACCGCCTCGGCGCCGGCGGACCAGAGCTCGTTGACGAGCCCGGCCAGGTCGCTGGCACGCGCCTGCAGGGGAAGGATACCCCTGAGCATCTGGCCTCGCTGCAGGCGCACCACCACCCCCGGCCCCTCCACGGGAGTCATGCCGAGGAGCAAGCGCAGCTGCGCCAGCTCCTGGACCATGGTCTCCGCCGCTCCCCGGCCTTCCCCCACCGCCCGCTGGTACGCCGCCACCCGCTCGCGCAGCTGCCGGATCTCCGCCTCCAGCGCTCTCCGCGCCTCCTCCTGCTGCTTCAGCAAGGTGGCGAGCTGCTCCACGCGCTGGGTGGGCAGCTCCACCTGAGCGCGCAACGGCCGGCCGGCGCGCCACTGAGAGACGGCCAGGAACCCCGTGATCACCAGAATGACGGTCAGCGAGACCTGCCAGGCGCGCATGGTTCAGCCTTCCGCCTAGTTCGACGCCACCGCTCTACCTCCTGGCGGGCCTACCTCGAAATCCCGCGCAAGAGCGAGAAATTCAAAGCAATGACAAGAAAAACCGCAAATAGGTCCCCCAAATGGCCAAAGGCATCTTTCCGGACCGTATTGATTTCCCCCTGCACCCCCCGCACTATTAGGGAGGAAACTAGCACTCCAGATCCGAGAGTGCTAATACTCTATTCCCAACTTCAACCGACGGGAGGGTCAGGGCAATGCCGGCGAAGCTGTTGCTCTACAACGAAAACGCGCGGCGCGCGCTGGAGCGCGGCGTGGAGAAGGTGGCGAGCGCGGTACGCGTGACGCTGGGACCAAAAGGCCGCAACGTCGTCCTGGAAAAGAAGTGGGGTTCCCCCACCATCACCAAGGACGGCGTCACCGTCGCCAAGGAGATCGAGCTGGAGGACCCCTACGAGAACATGGGGGCGCAGCTGGTCAAGGAGGTGGCCAGCAAGACCAATGACGCCGCCGGGGACGGCACCACCACGGCCACGGTCCTGGCCTGGGCGATGGTGCGGGAGGGCCTGAAGAATGTCGCCGCCGGGGCCAACCCCATGCTGCTCAAGCGCGGCATCGACAAGGCGGTGGAGGCGGTGGTGGAGCACCTGAAGAGCAGCTCCATCCAGGTGGAAGGGCACGAGGACATCTCCCACGTCGCCGGCATCGCCGCCAACGATCCCGAGATTGGGGAGATCATCGCTGACGCCATGGACAAGGTGGGCAAGGACGGCGTGATCACCATCGAAGAGGGCAAGGGCATCGAGACCACGGTGGAGGTCGTGGAGGGGATGCAGTTCGACCGCGGCTACATCTCCCCCTACTTCATCACCGACCCCGACAAGATGGAGGCGGTGCTGGAGGAACCCTTCATCCTGCTCACAGACAAGAAGATCTCCGCCGCCCGCGACATAGTCCCCATCATGGAGAAGGTAATCCGCCACGGCAAGCCGCTGGTGGTCATCGCCGAGGACGTGGAGGGCGAAGCCCTGGCCACGCTGGTTGTGAACAAGCTGCGCGGCGTGCTGCACAGCCTGGCCGTGAAGGCCCCGGGGTACGGCGACCGGCGCAAGGCCATGCTGCAGGACATGGCGGTGCTCACCGGCGGCAAGGTCATCTCCGACGACATCGGCATCAAGCTGGAGAACGTGGAGATGGACATGCTGGGTCGCGCCGACCGTGTGAAGGCCGACAAGGAGGACACCACCATCATTGGCGGCAAGGGCGACCGCAAGGATATCCAGGGCCGCATCGCCCAGATCAAGAAGGAGATCGAGGAGACCACCAGCGACTACGACCGGGAGAAGCTGCAGGAGCGCCTGGCCAAGCTGGCCGGCGGGGTGGCCGAGATCAAGGTGGGAGCAGCCACCGAGACGGAGATGAAGGAGAAGAAGCACCGCTTCGAGGACGCCCTCAACGCCACCAAGGCGGCGGTGGAGGAGGGGATCGTACCTGGGGGCGGCGTCTCCTACGTCCGTGCCCTGGACGCGCTGGCCAAAGTGGACGCCGCTGGCGACGAGGCCATCGGCGTCTCCCTGGTCCGCCGCGCGCTGGAGGAGCCTGCCCGGCAGCTGGCAGCCAACGCGGGCGCCGAGGGCAGCCTGATCGTGGAGCGGCTGAAGCACGAGACCGGGCGGATCGGCTACGAGGTCCTCAAGGGCGAGTTCACCGACCTGGTCAAGGCCGGCGTCGTCGACCCGACCAAGGTGGTCCGCCTGGCCCTCCAGAACGCGGCCAGCGTCGCCGGGCTGCTGCTGACCACGGAGGCGCTGGTGGTGGAGAAGCGGGAGAAGAAGAAGGCCGCCCCGCCCACGCCCGGCGGCGGAGGCATGGAGGAGGAATTCTAACCCCCACCCCCTACCGCCCAGGGGGCGGGCTGCGGCCCGCCCCCTTTTTTCCCGACACCGTTGCTGCCGTGAAAGACCCGGTGACGGCCACAACGGAGCCCATGTTCCGCTCCCTCGGCCCATGATAAAATAACCCTACGCGGTGGCCGTAGCTCAGCTCGGAAGAGCGCCTGGCTGTGGCCCAGGAGGTCGCGGGTTCAAGTCCCGTCGGTCACCCCAGCTGGAGTGAGGATGGGGCGCGGTGTAGAGGCCGCGCCTCCTCTTTAGCATCGAGGACCCGGAGGGCATTCCTTCCCCGGAGGCGAGATCGCCGATGGATCAGCGAGCGGAGATCGTCGACACCCTGGCCGGACTGACGCTGTTCGCCGACCTGACGCGACCCCAGCTGGAGGCGGTGGCGCACACCTTCGAGGAGGAGTGGTTCACCGAGGGGCAGCGCATCCTCCGCCAGGGCATCGCGGGCTCGGCCTTCTACGTCATCCTCGAGGGAGAGGTGGCCATCCGCATCGACGGTCAGACGCGTTCCACTCTGGGCCGCGGCGACTACTTCGGCGAGATCTCGGTCCTCCTGGGCGATCTGCCCATCGCCGACGTGGTGGCGACGCGCCCGGTGCGGTGCCTGGTGCTGCCTGGCCCGGAGCTGGAGGGGTTCCTGCTGGCTTACCCGCGGGTCATGTTCCGCATGCTGCAGGCGCAGTCGCGCCGCCTCCAGCGAACCACCCAATGGCGGAGCTGACCCGGCCCTTCCCTCCGGGGCGCTATCCGCTGGTCATCGTCGGCAGCGGCCCCGGCGGCCTCCAGCTCAGCTACTGCCTGCGCCGCCTGGGCATCCGCCATGCGGTGATCTCCGCCGACGAAGCGCCGGGCGGGATGTTCCGCCGCCTTCCCCTCTTCCAGCGGCTGATCACCTGGTCCAAGCCTTACTCGCCCGTACCCCCAAACAGACGACCCTACGACTGGTACGACTGGAACAGCCTCCTGGCGGACGATCCATCCCACCGCACCCTCGTCCCGGACTTCATGGACGGGACCTCCATCTTTCCGTCGCGGGCGGAGATGGAGCGGGCCACCGTGGCCTTTGCCGAGCGCAACCGCCTGGCGGTGCGCTACCGCTGCCGCTGGACGGGGACGCGCCGCACCGAGGACGGCTTCCTTCTGGAGACCACGGATGGGGAGTACCGCTGCCGCGTGGCGGTCTTCGCAGTGGGCGCTGCCGAGCCGTGGAAGCCGGAGATCCCCGGGATCGAGTCGGTTCCCCATTACACTGAGGCGCGCCCGGCCCGGGAGTACGGGGGTAAGCGTGTCTTCATCATCGGCAAGCGCAACTCCGCCTTCGAGCTGGCGGACGCCATGCACCCCTGGGCCCGGCAGATCATCATGGCCTCGCCCAGGCCGGCAGTCTTCTCCCTATACAACCGCTCTCCCGCAGCTTCGGTGCGGGCGCGCTACGTCATCCCCTACGAGGACCACCTCTTCGGTGGCGGCACCTTCGCCCTGGACGCGTCCAGCGACCGGATCGAGCGGCACGCTGACGACTGGCGCGTCTTTGCCACCGGGACAACGATTCCCCGGGCCTTCACCTTCGAGGCGGATGCGGTGATCGCCGCCACCGGCTTCACCACGCCGCTTGGCGACCTGCGAGACCTGGGCGTGAAGACCTTCAACCGCGACCGGCTCCCCTCGCTCACCCCGTTCTGGGAAAGCGCCACCGTGCCGGGGATCTACTTCGGGGGGACGGTGACCATGGGGGCGGTGGGCCTGCGCAAGTACGGTCTGGGGAGTCTCTCCGGCGGAGTAGCCGGGTTCCGGCACAACATGCGCGTCCTGGCTGCGCACCTGGCCCGCACCCACTTCGGGGTCGAGCTTCCCCGTCCCGAGCTCGCCCCCAGCCAGGTGATTCCCTTTCTGCTGGGGGAAGCCAGCGGCGCTCCCGAGCTTTGGAACCAGCGCGCCTATCTGGCCCGCGTCGTCACCTTCCAGGAGGACGGCCGGGCGCTCGACGAAGGCATCCTGCCGCTTCAGCACTTTCTCGATACCGGGGGACCGGAAGCGGTGGCGATGACGGTGGAGACTGACGACCGCGGGGAGCACCGCCCTGCGGTCTACGTGCGGCACCGCGGAGGGGTCCATGAGGTCGTCCTCCCCGGCGATCCTTTGCTCGTCTTCGACAGCCCGGCGCACCGGCGGCACCTCTCCGAGGCCCTGCGCCCGCTGCTGCCCCCGGGCGCGGCCTAGCCGCCCGTGCCCCGCATCCTGCTCATCCGCCACGGGCAGACGGAGTGGAACCGGCGCGGGATCTTCCGCGGCCGGGCGGACGTCCCCCTGAGCCCCACGGGGGTCAGGCAGATGGAGGCCCTGGCAGCACGCGTCGCCGCAGAACGCCCGGCGCGCGTCTACACCAGCCCTCTCCAGAGGGCGCGGGCCAGCGCCCAGATCCTCTGCCCCGAGGGCGCGCAGCCACCGCAGGTGGTGGAGGGCCTGACGGACATGAGCTACGGCGAGTGGGAGGGCAAGCCCGAGGAAACGGTCCGCGACCAGTACCCGGACCTCTACGCCCGCTGGCTGGCCGAGCCCCACCAGGTCCGCCCGCCCGGAGGCGAGTCGCTGGCCGAGGTGCAGCAGCGGGCCGCCGCCGCGTTGCGGGAGATCTCCCGAGCCCTCCCGACGGCCACCGTGGCCGTCGTCGCGCACCGGGTGGTGAACAAGCTGCTGCTGTGTGCTGCGCTGGGCCTTGGAGCGGAGGGCTTCTGGCGGGTTCGGCAGGATACCGGGTGCCTGAATGTGCTGGAAGGGGAGGCAGACCGCCTGGCGGTGGTCCTGCTCAACGACACCTGTCACCTGCAGGGGCTGGAGGGAGATGCGGCAGACTTCTAGCCGCTCAGCAGCGCTCGCAGCCGGACCAGGGATTGCGCCAGGATCCTCGATACGTGCTTCTGGGAGATCCCGATGCGCCGGGCTACCTCCCACTGGGTCAGACCACCGAAGAAGAGGTAGTAGACCACCCGCCGCTGCAGCAGGCTGAGTCGCTCCAAGGCCTGGTAGAGCACGATCTTGTCCTCAATGGGCAGGCGAAACGAGGTGTAGGCGCGGTGCCGGATGCGCCGGTGGTCGAATTGCACCTGCTCCTCATCGTCGGCGGCGTCCAGGGACACCGTGCGCACCGCCTCGCGCGTCTTCAGCAGCTCCCGCAGGCCCTCCTCCCGGATGTTCAGCCGAACGGCCAGTTCCTCCAGGCCCGGATACCGCCCTTCCTCGCTCAGCGCGCGGGCCACCTCGGCCTCGATCTGCCGGTTGAGGCGGCGCAGCCAACGCGGCTGGCGGATGGTGTCCCGCTGGTCGCGGAGGTAGTGGAAGATCTCCCCGCGGATGAGGTGGTTGGCGTAGGTCCTGAACTTCGTCCCCCGCGAAGGGTCGAAGAGTTCCAGCGCCGTGAGCAGGCCGATGTAGCCCACCTGGCGGAGGTCCTCCTCAGGGGCACCCGCGGAGGCGAAGTCCAGCAGGGCCCGCTCGATGAGCGGCGCGTAGGCGGCGACGATCCGCTCACGCAGCTCCGGGTCGTGAGTGCGGGCGTACTGCAACGCAAGCAGCTCTGCGCCATAGGGGAGTTCGAGCCGCCAGAGGGCGCACCGCTCCGTGCGTCGGTATGCTCGGGCTGTCTGCGTGAGCGGTGCCATGAGAGGATCGGTGACCACTAGGTATATGCCCGGCGCCGCACCGGCGTAGACTCTTCGACCGCGGCCCACCGGTTCCTCTCCGCGCCGCCCCTCCTTGACACCCCTGTTACATTCATCCCGTATCGGTGTAGCGTGACATCACAGTCCGACAGGGTCTGTACCTGCCGGGGTCGCGCAGGGGGGAGTAGATGAAAGTCCGCGGGATTGCCCTAAGCCTATGCGCCGGGGTGCTGGTTCTTGCAGCCGTCCCCGGAGCGCCGGCGCAAGCCCAGGCGAAGCGCGTGATCCGCGTCGTGGCCACGTCCTACAAGTTCGAGCCGAGCCTGATCCAGGTGCAAAGCGGCGAGACGGTGGTGCTGCAGGTGGTCAACGCGGACGCCGAGGGTCGCAACCACAGCATCGCCGCGCAGCTGTTCACGGCGGTGCCGGTGACGGCCCGCGGGGACGTCTTCCGCCAGGGCACCGCCGAGGGGCGGCGCTTCTTCGCCGTAGAGCCGGGCAAGCAGATCGAGGTGGAATTTGTCGCCAGCATCCGGGGGACGTTTCCCTTCATCTGCGGCATCTCCGACCATGCAGCCAAAGGTCAGGTGGGGGCGATCAACGTCCTGCCGGCCCCGTAGGCGCTGCTGAGGGGCTCAAACCGTCGGGCGGCCGCCATTTACCCACGCCCGGTGCGGACCGGCCGCGGAGACTGTGTAGGCTGGAGTGGCGGGCCCGGAGGGAATCGAACCCCCGCCCAGCCGATTAGAAGTCGGCGGCTCTCTCCACTGAGCTACGGGCCCGCGAGCGTAAACCCCGAGTGCACACCGCTCGGGATTTCGTCAGACCTAGGATAGCATACCCTATCAGGCAGCCCGCAGGAGAAGGGCGCCCAGGCGAGTCTCCAGCCAGCGGCGGGCAGTCTGGATGACGCGGTCGTCGTCGGTGCCGAAGGTGGCCTCTTCCGTCTCCACCTCCACCTGCGGGAGGATTCCTCGGCCCTCCACAGAGGCACCGCTCGGGGTCAGGTACCGCGCCACCGTCAGTTGCAGCACTGCTCCGCCGGGCAGCCGGCGCAGCTCCTGCACCGTCCCCTTGCCAAACGTTCGCTTGCCCACCACCGGCCGGCCGGCGTCCGCCAGGGCGCCGGCCACCATCTCCGCCGCGCTGGCCGTCCGCCCATCCACCAGGACCACTACCGGCCCTGTGAACTTGAAGCCCCCCGGGCTGGCATCCAGCCGCGAGCGCCGACCCGCCCTGCCCACCAGGATCGCCACCGTCCCCTGCTGCAGGAAGACGCTGGCCACCGCCACGGCCTCATCGAGGAATCCACCCGGGTTGCCGCGCAGGTCCAGGATGAGCCCACGCGCCCCGCGGCGCTGCAGTTCGGCGGTCACGGCAGCGACCTCCTCACCCGCCCCCGCGGCGAACTCTTCCAATCGCAGATAGCCCACCGCCCCCCAGAGGCGGAATGCCGTCTGCCGCAGGCCGATGAGCTCCCGCACCAGCGTCACGGTCCACTCGGCACCGGACCGCCGCACACGAATGACCACGGAGGTTCCGGGAAGCCCGCGCAGGCGGCCGATGACTTCCTCGGGCGGCATGGTGAGGGTGGAGCGGCCGTCGATCTCCATGATCAGGTCGCCCCGCCGCAGCCCGGCTCGCTGGGCCGGGCTGCCGTCTATCACCTCGACTACCATCGGCGGGCGCACCTCCAGGTCCAGGACGACGC